>TARA_R110002110_G_scaffold238295_1_pt1 | contig 15575 bp, 13 predicted proteins | sample TARA_R110002110 | Tara Oceans TARA_R110002110 (sample SAMEA4397330) | marine metagenome | biome: Polar Biome; feature: [SRF] surface water layer (ENVO:00010504); material: water (ENVO:00002006), including particulate matter (ENVO:01000060) such as... | depth 5 m
GGCTGTCACCTAATAACACGAGCAGTCATCAAACCCGGGGCGCTTCAGTTCGTCGGTATACCCCGTCACCGCGAGGAAGTCAGGTGTGCGCGCAGTCGGTACGGCGAAGAAGGCAAACGGCAGTCAAGTGGGAGCCGAGTAGATCACGGGATCGAGTGGTCAGCGCAGAGTTGGAGAGCGTTGAGATGGATGCGGGCAGTATTGTTCGCAGTCAACTGACGGCGGCTGAAGTAGCAAGTATGACGATCAACACCAATTAACCCACCGACGACCAATCTGCTGATGAATGAGGGCAGGGACCGCACGGCTGCAATCGGTGGACAGGCGACCATACCGGCGGTGCCCGTAGGCGGAACGTCGTTACGACCTGGCGCTGTGCATGAGAACAATCTGAGGCAATGGTTAATTTCTGATATTTTGAAGGTACCAGTCTTGGGTGATTTCGGAACCGATCCCTCGTTCGAGCGCAAGTTCGTACGCGCGACCAGCGACTGCAGCGAATTGCACTCCCTGGGCTCCGATGTTGATGAACACGATGGTCTCTTGAGGCGTGAGGCGACCGCTAACGTCGCCGCGCAACATACCGATGAAAGAGGGGAAATCTCGTGTCTCGGAGCGGTGTTTCCATGGCAGCCGCGCGCGCTCGGCCTCGTTCCCGGAGATGAACCCACCAGCGCCGCTTTGTGGAAATTCAAGGTTCGGTACGTTGGCATCTGGTCCGATGCTGAACGTGCCGAGTTGCATCACTCTGTCTGCGCTATCGACAAGTTCTGAGCTGAGCTCGCGTCGCGTGACGCACAGGACCAGGGATCCAGTTGCGATCCATTCGGGACGCAATGTTGCGACCATCGAGTTGGTAGCGGAAACGACGATGCCGCAGTTAGCGACCGCATCCTCGGGCGTATTGACCGCCTGCACGTTCAGCCGAAGACGGTCAGACATCTCGGTCGCGAACAGTGCCCGATGCGCCTTGTTTGGGCTGAACACCTTGACCATCTCGATTGGCCGTGTGAGCGAGATGGCCTCGAGGTAAGTGCGGGCCATGTTGCCAGAACCGATGATGCCGATCTTCGTGAGACCGGGGTTGGCCAGAGCGTCAGTCGCTATTCCAGCGCTTCCACCGACCCGCGTTTGCTGTAAAATGCCGTCGTTGATCAGGGCGACTGGCTCACCGTTTTCGGCGGAGAAGAGGAGGATGAAGCCACAATATGTTCCAGGTTCGATGGCGTACTTTTCCTGGCTCTTGCCATCGGGCCACCGCATCACATCAGACTTGATCCGGAGTGCCGTGAAGCCATGATGTTTCGTGGACCCTGACATTGTTCCAAGGCAGTGGTAAGCGTCAGACGCCGCGGCAGGCGACCACAATTCCAGGCGCGGAACATGGGCGGCGTCTCCAGTGGAGAGTTGCTCGTAGCCGATGCGGAGCGCATCCATCGTTTCCTTCATCGAGAGAAGTTGAGTGATGTCGCTATTGTCAAGATGAATCATGTACTGCCCCTTTCGTCTTCTTCGTCGACTCGAGTCGCCCTGACCCATTGAGTAGCGCCATGATGTCTGACGAAGGTAAAACCGAGCCGTACTTGGCATCTATATCTATGAGGGCGACATCGTGGGAGAGGGCGGATCGGTCGAAAACGCCATCGTCTGCGACGAGCACGTCATAACCATTGGAGGCCCCATCGACTGCTGTAGCTCGGATGCAGCCCGACGTCGTACACCCTGTTAGCACGAGCGTTCGGCGTCGGTGTTTGGTGAGATAGGTATTCATCGGGGTGCCGAAGAAAGCCGATGCCTTCACCTTCGGAAGGACGACGTCGCCGGGTGCTGGGCATGCGTCGGCGATGAACTCATTTGACAGAGACGCGTCGAGTGCGGCGTCTGGCCGTTGAGTTGCCGGGCCAATGTGCTGTTGCAGTGAGTCCGCCCTGGTGAACACGATCGGAAGGTGCAGTTCTCTAAAGGCACTGACCAAAGCAATGATGCCCGGCACAGCAGCCCAAGCGCGTTCACCGCATGCCTTGCGGGAGTACCCTTGCGCTTGCAGAATTGGGCTGTTCGGCCCGACAAACGACTCGACGACATCGATGACCAGCAGGACCGGTGATTCGGCGCTTGGCACCACCTTTTTCGACGAGCTGTAAGCGGCGAGCGCGGCAGCGTCTTGTGACGACATTCTTTCCGACCAGTGGGGCTCGACCATTTTTGTATTCATTGTCTTTCCTCTCTTTGGGCCCATCAGGTTCTTGTCTGGGCGTGACTTGGTTCTTTACCCGTCCTCGACTTCGCGCTGGCCTGGATGTTCCCAGTTGTAAAACGAGGGAAACGCACGCGCGATGACGAGGGCGCCAGCAGCTGAAGCGAGTCCGCCGGACCAGGCGGCCACCGACGGCCCGAGTTGGCGCGCTACGACACCGGACTCGGCGTCTCCGAGACGGGGTCCTCCGGCGACTGCAGCAATCTTCAAACCGGACAACCGGCCACGAAGGTGATCGGGCGTCGAAAGTTGCACAATCGTTGCTCGAAAAATCGATGAGATGGCGTCTGCAGCTCCGGCGATGGCCAGAAACACAACTGCGTAGGGAAGACTGGAAGTCAGACCGAAGGCAGTAATCGAAACTCCCCACAGGAATACCGCGAACGTCGTGACCTTGCCTGCCTTGACCACGCGGCCCACCCATCCGGAGGTGGCCGCTGCGATGAAAGCGCCGATGCCCGGAGCTGCGAAAAGCAGTCCCACCGTCGCTTCCCCACCGTCAAAGACGCTGAGTCCCATTTCCGGAAACAGCGCTCGAGGCACGCCGAAGACGGTGGCACTGATGTCGATTAGAAACGCTCCCTGGATTGCCTTTTTGTTCCTGAGGAACGAGAGTCCGCCGGCGATCGAACGGAATCCGGGCCGTGTAGCACCCTCGGAGGCGGGCATCGGCTTCATCAGAACCAACGCCAGGATTGAAATCATGAACGTACCCGTGTCGATCCAGTAGGCCGTTGCCAGCCCCCACCAGAGAATTATTACACCGGCGATGATTGGTCCGATTGCTTTGGCCATCTGGGACATGAGAACCTGCAGAGCGTACGCAGGCGCCAGGCGAGCAGCGTTGACCAGCCGAGGTACTGAAGAGGTTCGAGCTGGAGCATCAATTGCAAAGAAGAATGCCTGCATTGTCGTGAGGGCGAACACGATTGAGACGGTGTGATAATTGGACATCGCATTGATCGCAAGGCCGCCGCTGATGGCGGCGAGAAACCACTGCGCAAAGATGAGTAGTGTTCGTCGATCCCAGGCATCTGACCACATACCACCGATCGTCGAACCGATGAGAAGAGCCGGAAACTGCGCCAAGCCGAGGAGGCCGACGAGGAGCGAAGAATTTGTCAACGAATACACCTGAATCGGTGCCGCTACTAGCGTCAACTGTCGGCCGATAGAAGAGGCAAGGTCTCCGAAGTAGAACAGTCGAAACTGTGCCGACTCGCGCAGCGGCGAAATATCAGCAAGTAGGGCACCTTTCATCTGGGACGGTCTGCGGACGGTCTAGGCGAAGAAGCCATTATCGATTGCCGCTTGCCAACCCTTAACGACCGACGGTGCGACGCCAAACGGCAGACCGGGTTCGGGTTTGGTGTATTCGTGAACGCCAGCGCCGAACTGGGTGAGGGCGGTACGCGGCGTCGGGCTCATCGCTGCATATCGGGGAAGAATGACATCTCGGTAAACCGCCGGGGGGTGATCCCGGCTTGCCTGGGTGATACCAAAGAGGGTCGGTGGAACGGGCTTCGCGTTTGGCCCGGTGAGCTCTCGAGTCATTCCGACGTATCGGTCGATCAGCGTGTTCGTCTCATCGCTGCTCAAGCGGAGGCGTTCGGCAGTTGTGATGGCGGCTGCGCGAAGCGAGGCTGTCACGTTTCGTGTGATCGGGTACTCGCATTTGAAATTCGCTTGCACCTTGACAGCGTCCCACGACGCGAAAACCTCTTCCATCAACTCCGGAAGGCGCATCAGGGCCGAAATGCCTTCTGTGGCAGCAGCTTGGGGGCCGGCGTAGCGAGCCTCCTCTCGCCACGTTCTCACGCTGAGCTCATCGAACGGATCCTGACGGCGCGACTGCTCGAGAGTCCTGTCAGCGACGCCGGTAGCTCGGCGCTCGAGGTTGCCGGTGTACCGGCGTGATTCCTCTTGGATATAGCCAAAGGGAGAGTTTTCGATGGCGGCCACTCCCATCACATTCGAGACACGCTGACTGAGCATTGAGACGAATGGGCCTCCTGTCGAATGGCCGTGGACGAGGATCGAATAGCCGTCGCCGAATTGTCGGCGGCAGGCCTCTTTCATACCATCCTCGAACGCCGCAGGCCACCCTGCCATCCGGGCGCGAAACCGTGTGCCGCGTTTCGCCTTGGCGACCACGCGTGTTCCGTAGCGAGCCCTCATCGAGACATCCTCGACAACGTCGTATTCGTTGCGATCCACGGTTTCGCCGGCAAGCCAGATGGGGGTTCGCACTGAACCGTCGGCTCGGACGGCCTCTCCTGGCCAGATGCGGTCTGGTGCATCAAGATAGAGCCGACCTGGGAAGTTCATGCTGACGACTTTGTACCCGAATTGGCCGGCGATCATTTGAGCGAATGGCGCCATTGCCCGGTAGTCCTGGGAGCCGCCGTGGAGCAGAAAGACGCCGATTTTTTCGCCGCGTTGAGTGAGGGGTATAAAGCCGTGATCGGCTGGTTCGTAGATCCTCACTCCGATATCCCAGTCCAAGCCGACCGCGGAGATGCGAAAGAGATCCTCGCTTTCGCTGATGGGGATGCTGGCCCAGTTGAGAACCGCCCTTGACTCGGCTAACACCCGGCTACGCGTGACGTAGGTGGGCGGTTGCCATAGATCAGTCATCAACTTCCCCGTCCATGATGAAAATTATCAAACTCGCGTAGAGACCTTGTCGACAGGCCGACAACTATCGCTGCGGCGCCGAGAAGCACGAACGTGATCGACATGGCCCACACGAGAAGCACCAGGCCGAGGCCGATTGGGGCCATGAACTTGCCGAGGTTTCGGATCGCGCCATTGGCAGCCACGAAGGTAGCTCGCATGTCATCGTTGACTGCCTGCGTGATAATCGCGCTGTAAATGATGCTTGATGCACTGTCGGCCATGCCGAAGGCGATGCTTCCAGCGATCAGCATCCATGCAGATTCAGAAGCGCCGATTGCAATGAGCGAGAGGCCAACTATGACGAGGCTGGCACCGAGCATCACTGATGGCGTGTACTTGAGCGATGTCCGCGCCATGACAGCGGCGACGACCAGTGCAGACGCTGCGGAGACGGTGAGCACTATGCCGGTCTCAAAAATCGACAGAAGGCCTGCTTCGATGGCCAACAACGGCATGAATGTGAGAAATCCGAATTTGAAGAAAAATCGAAAGAAACCCACCGACTGCAGGAACAGGAACCGTATGTGCTTGAACTCTGCCAGCAGGACGCCCATCGATCGACTGACCGAACCGCCCATGGTCCGACCGGTTGGGACATGACGCCAAGCCACAGCGGCGAGCGGAAGTGCCAGAACCTGAAGTGCAATTGGGGCAAACCACGTCACGAGCACGAGCGCTCCGCCAGCCGCTGGGCCGAGCGTCTCGCCGACCTTCATCGCAACGGACCGATGGCTCTGGCCTTTGACTTGGTTTCCACCTACCCGGGAATCAGAGATAAGAGTCATTGTGAGCGGGAGGACGGCGGCAAAGCCCATGCCCTGAACGGATCGCGAAACCAGCAGGAAGGTGAACGAGTCGTGCCACAACGTCATCACCAGCCCGCACAAGCCGAATACGACCAGACCGCCGGTAAACACGGCGCGACGTCCATAGCGATCAGCGAGCATCCCAGCAGGTACCGCAAAGATGATGCTCGGAAGGAAGTACGCCCCCATGAAGAGCCCAATCTGGGCACTGGTCAATGACAAGGCTTCCTGCATCGCGGGCAACGCTGGCACCAGACTCTGGGTGCCGGTCAGCATCAAAGGCGCCGCGACCACCGCATACCAGGGTGTTCGCCCCAACACGTGTGATTGCGCCGTGCCTCGACGTGCGCCTCGGCCCATTACGGCATCGCCGATCCGCAGTTGGCCACGAGCGTCGAACTGCAAAAAGAATCGTTGTCGAGAGAACTGAAGAAGACCAAGGACGACGGCCACATCCCGAGGTTCTTGAACCTGCTCATGACACCGATCCGGGAACGCCGTCTGCGTTCAGCTCATTGGCGGGAGCCTCGGTGATTACGTCTACCGTGTCGTCGTTCTCGGGCTCTTCGAGGCGATCGTCCAAGGCGCGTAGTGGAATCACGAGCACTGCGGAAACCACCGTGAGGGCACCGAGTGCCGCGAACACAACCGGAAGGTCCATGACCAGGATGAGAAGTCCAACGGCCACGGGTCCAAGAAACTTGGCGCTGTTGCGCACGGCACCGGTCAAGGCTATGAAGCTTGCTCGATATTTGGTTTCGGGCGCTGCGGCAACGAGTGAGTTGACGAGCACACCTGACATGCCATCGGCGATTCCAAAAATGAGAGCGCCGGCCATGATGGCAATCGGTGAACCACCCATGGCCCACAACCCAAGGGCCAGTGCTTCACCGAATAAGCCGATGGCGATGAACGTTGTTGGCCGGCCGAGGCGGGCGATTCGGGCTGCTGTGAGCGATGGCAAGATTCCGATCAACGATGAGACTCCAACCGCGACGCCTGCAAACGCGGGAGAGAGATCGCGTTCGTCGATCAGTAATACGGGAAGGAATGTCAAGATCGAGAACTTCAGAAACATCCGGAGAAACCCGGCGTACTGCAGGGGGATCACTCCTTTCATGCCAAGGACCAGGACGAATCCCTTGAGGACTGTAGGGCGGCGTGCACCGCTATGTATCGAAGATGGATCGGTCATCCTGGCGAGTACGGCGAGCCCGAATGGGATCGCCAACACCTGACCGAGCCAGGGCGCCTGCCAAGTAACCGCGGCCAGAAACCCGCCCACAATGGGCAACGTGCCGTCGCCGGTCAGCATTGCGACAGATCGCCGGCCCTGCGCCTTGATGAGCGCTGAACCTCGGTACGCGTCACCGAGGATTGTCATCGTGAGTGGCAGCAAGCCGGCAAAAAACAGACCTTGCAGGAAACGAACAAGGAGGAAGATGCGGAAATCTTCAGTGACGGTCTGGAGCGCGATTCCCGTAACCCCGAAGCCGATCATGGACCAACCGAAGACTTTTCGTCGACCGATTCGATCGGCAAGGATTCCTGCTGGGATTGCTCCCACGGCGGCAGGGAAAAGATATGCGACCATGACCAGTGCCAACTGGGTATCGGACAAGCTGAGCGCGTCGCGCATGATTGACAATGACGGTGCCACCAGCTGGACGCCTGTTTGCGCAACGATGCACCCGGCATACGCGAATCGAGCGTTTGTTCGAGCCTGTCGTGGAGTGAAATCGGTGTCGAGGCTCATCTTCGTTGTTCCCGCTCCTTCGAATTCAGGGTTTGGCCGGTCAGCAATGTCGGCCTGGCCCCGACGAACTCTCCTGGTTTAGGTGGAGGTGCACACCTGCGGGAGCATCGCGCGATTGGTCCATTGAGCGTGCGACGGATCACTCAGGGGGAGTCGGCGAATGATAGGTGTTGATCATTCGCCGACTCGAGAGCGTTCCTACTGATCAGGATGGCGCTCAATCTGGTGTAGTCCAAGCGCCTTAACCATGAAGGTGTCTTGGACCGCGAGATAGCGGACGGTTTCGGTCTCGCTGGTGTTGTGGTGCTGATGCCAAGCCCACAGCGGGATACCAAGCAGATCGCCTTCCTCCCAGTCGATCCTCTGGAGCGGGTCGTCGTCGTAGCCTATCGTTGAGTATCCAGTGCCCTTGACGATGTAGAGGACTGCCTCGGTCGTGTGGCGGTGGTTTGTTGACTTTCCCAGCGGTGGGAGCTCGCTCAGGTGTGGCTGGAGTCGACGCTCACCGGTCATTTTGATAAACCGGGCCTGCGTGTTGCGGTATTCACGAGGCACGAGTTCGGTCTCGCGCAGGTTCTTGACGAGGGTTACTTCGTTCGCTGGGTTCTTTACGTTCCAATCCTCCCGCTGCTTCATCTCGCTGATGGCAGTCTCGCTCAGCGGCTGATCTCGATAGGAGATGTCAGCTGCGTAGTCGGACTCGTTGATCTTCTTGATTTCGGTCATAGGTTCTCCTCATGTGCATACGGTATACACCATGGTTAATGGTATACGGTTTACGGCTTCAGAGCAACTGCGTAACTGCTGGTTTATGGCGGTCCTCAGTCCAACTTGACCTCGGATGACCCAGGGAGTCAGCGCAAGGAGGCACGATGCCACTCAGGGGGAAATTTCTCCGCAGATCGAGAGAGCAGTGAGCGCATAGATCTGCGCTCCGTCGATGAAGTCATCGAGTTCAATGAACCCAGTTCCTTGCTCGGCCGCCCGTCCGCGGCTTGGTCCGAACGTCAGTGCTGGGATACCCGCGCGGTTGTAGACGTTTGTGTCGCGCCACATTCCCACTACGGCATCCTCAGCAAACTTGGGCATTTCAACACCGCGAATAGAGCGGTGAGCGCTCTGGATCTCGTTCAAAAGCGGAGCGATTCTGTCTCGTGGCGCTTCGAAGCCCGCTTTGGCCATGATCAGGTCAACCTCGACGTCAAGACCCGTCGATCGCACAGCAGTCGACAATGCCTTGGTGACCGACTGTACGTCTTCGTTCGGCAGCGTTCGCACGTCGACGTACAGTGCGGCATAGGTAGACGATCGATTTGGACGCCACGGGATACCTCCGCGAATCGCACCTACCTGAGCCTTGGGCCGCATGACCCCGCAGTCGGTTTGACGCGTTCTGGATTTCTCGAAATCAACTGCCCAATCTTCGACGAGTTGGACGACGCTGGCAGCGCGAACGATCGCATTGGGCTGTGTCTTCAAATCTTCGCCTCGAATGAGGCGTGGCGTGTACATGTTCTTGCCGCGAAGAGTGATCTTGTAATACGCCGCGCCCGTTTGAATCCAGGAGGCGGCGAAATCTGTTGTCTCGGCGATGACGGCGTAATCGGCGCGGTAGCCGCGGTCGAGCAAGTGTGTGGTTCCGAAACCCTTGCCTTCGTAGCGTGATCCCACGTATTCGTCAGTCGGCGCGGCCCCTGTTTCGCCAGCAGCGGACTTCAGAAGTAAGTCGCCTTTGAGCTTTAATCCGGACTCGCGGATCGCGCGACCCACGATCATCTGCATTGCCATGCAGCCGCGGTCGTTCTGAACGGTGTGACCGAATATCCGGTCGCCTTCACGCTTGGCGCCAACCCGGTTCGGATCAGGAGCGTCCATCAGCGTGTCGAAATCGACGCCGGACGCCTCTGTGTCCAAGTGGGCGTTAAAAATGAGTGATTTTCCCGTTCCGTCGCCACGGACCCGGCCAACGACGCATGCGCGATCGTCGCTGACCTCGACAAAGTCGGACGTGATGCCGTTCTGCTGGTACCAGTCGTGTACCACCGCTGCGGTTGGCGCCTCGTGCCCGAACGGGCCATAGGTGTTACCGAGGCTGAGCATTAGTTCGGCGAGGTCCTCTTTCGATTCCTTGATTCTGTTGAGTATTCCTGTGATCTCGGCGCTCATTTGGGTGTTGCTCATCTGGAACTCCTTGCGTTGGTCATCGGCGGGTCTCGATTACGTTCCACAGTTCCTCAAACTTCACGGGAGCATCGACATCGATCTGAACATCGCGAGATACGAAGGCCTCGAATACCAACTTGCGTACATCGCGGCCGCTCATCCCCTCGACGGCTCGAGCGACGCGCATCAGATCCGTCGAGTTGATATCGGTACCGACCTCCCCGAGCGCGTCCTGCAGAATCCGAGCCGTAGTTGTCGGATCGGGCAGATCGAAGTCAAAGATGAGATCGAGACGGCTGAGAAATGCGGGGTCGATGGCATCGGAGAAGTTCGATGTGGAGAAGATGACGATGTTTGGCGCTGCTGCGGCCAAATGGTCCAGTCCTTGCAAAGCAGCCTCGGTGGCTCGCGCAACGTCGACCGGGTTGGTGCCTCCGCTCGCGCGTCCTCGGTCAGTCGCGATGGCGTCCACCTCGTCAATCAACACGACAACGGGGTAGCCCTTGGCAGCTAGCTCAGGGAGCGCTCTCTCCAGCAAAGTCGCTGTGTTGCGCTGGCTTTCTCCCAACATTTGGCTCGGGAGAGCGTGAGCGTTGACTTCGGCGAACAGCAAATCCCCATCGAAGATCTCGGTCGCTAGGTGTTGCGCAAGCCCTCTGACGAAACTCGATTTGCCGGTTCCAGGTTGACCTCGAAGCAATGTGATGCCGTGTACGGGAAGCCCAACAAGAGAAAATTCTCCGCGTCGTGAGAGGGCAAACCTGGCGTAGTTAACCAGGCGTCGCCTGGTTTCGTCAGCGATGTAGATCCCACTCCAGTACTGATCCCAGGAAGCGTCTGGCAGCATTCGCCATTTGATGAAACCGTACCGGTCCTCGCGAGAGTTCGTTCGTGGTAACTCAGGCACTTGGCCGGCCTGCGGCCACGTCAGGCCAGTCGACGCCGGAGACGTCCGGGGCGTCGAGCGTCGGAAGTTCCTCGAACAGGTTCAGTGGCGAGAGCATCGCGGCCATTCCGTAGTACAAGGTGTCGAAGTTGTGGATTCGAATGATCGAGGCGACTTCGGTATCGGAAGCGTTGAAATGCTGATGCCATTCCCAGTGATCAACGACGACGAGATCGCCTTTCTTCCAGTCCACGCGCACGTCATCGACCATGCTGTACCCAGTCCCGGTGACGCAATACAGCCAGGCCTCACCGCCATGGCGGTGACGCGACTGGTATAGGCCGGGCGCCAATTGATGCATAACCGCCGTGATGCCGCCGGTTGCATGTCCGATCGTGCGGTCGATAAGGAACCCACTGCGTGCACCGCGTGGAGTTACCTTGAACGGAACATCTTCGTACGGAGTGAGAATGCGAGATTCTGCGAGTGCTTTCGCCTTGTCTCCGAGGCGTTGAACTCGATTTGAATACGGGTCGTCGCCGTCCATGCCGCCAGCGGCAACAGGGGCGGCTGGCAACTCGTCAAATGGCGTGTCTCCGCCATCTTCAAGGATTGCCAAGCCGAGAAGCTCGACCATTGGTTGGACGCTAAACGACGCAAATTTTGCGGGCTTGTCACCATCGTTGCCGTGGCGGTGCCACTGGAATGATGGCAAGTAGATGGTGTCCCATGGGCGCCACTCGTGGCGCTTTCCGTCGACTTCAGTCCAGCCACTGCCTTCGAGTACAAAAAGAAATGCATCCCACGAGTGTCTGTGGATAGTCGACACGACGCCCGGCTCGATCGAGTGCAGGTTGGCGTCGAGGTTGAGGCTTGGTTCCCCACCGTCGGCGCTGACCATGACACCACGTTTTGTCCTGCGTGGCGTATCGATCATCTCGACAGAGTCTTCGGTGACGAGACTGCGGTGCTGGTCCTTCCAGTACTGCAGCCAGTCGGCGCGGCGGAGTTTCTGGACCTCGTAGTGAGATGTTGTCGTCTTCGTCTTGGCCATGGGGATCTTTCCGTTTTGGTATACGTGAATACGTGGCTACAATACCATGTGGGGAAGCGAAGCAAGTAATTCTCTGTGAGGTCGTCGCCTTCGCAATGATCAGGCGGTTTCCGGCTTGGTCTCGGAACCACGTCGAGCCCACAGAGCAAGTGGCACTATGAGGCTCACAAAGAAAATTGGCATCGTGACGAACATCGCTGAGAGACCGATCCAGCTGGCGACGATGCCGCCAAGAGCCGGGCCGACAATGCGCCCGCCGTCGTACCCAGCACCGATCAGCGCCGCCGTCGAACTGGCGTTGTCCTCGTTCGAATCTTCGGTGGCTTCAGCCATCGACCCGACCCGCAACACGCCTCGACTGGCGCCGTTTGGCATCCAAAGAAGAAACTGCAGAGGGTAGACGACGACGGTTCCGATGAGCGTTGCGGAGATGGCGTTGAGCGCGAACAACGGGATGAGTTGCACTCGAAAAGAGATTCGATCGAATGCCTTCGAGGCAACAAACCGAATGAGTGCCGAGACCAGCGAACGTGATCCAGCGAGCGCCCCGACTTGGCTCAGGGTGAATCCGAGGCTGATGCCAAGTAACGGGAAGAACGTGTTCAGCACAGCATTGGTCGTGTTGAGGTAGAAACCTGTCAGAGCCGCTACCCAAGCGGCCAGCGGAACGAACCTGAACCGTCCGAGGCCCATGCGGATTGATGTTCCGGCGTCGTTTGACTTTGCGCGCTGCGGTGAATCGCGTACGAGAACCACACCGATGAACGCGGCGACCGCAAAGATGATGGTCATCACGCGGATCCCGCCCGCTGGTCCTATGGAGCCCCCGATGAGGCCGGCGAGCGCGGGCGCTCCCGCACGGCCGAGCCCCTCGACGCCGACATAAAATCCGATCACGGACGCGGCCTTGCCGCGCTTGTTTCCCGAGATGACAAGGGTTAACAGCACCGTTGCGAGTACCCCCCACCCTGCTCCGTGGATACCAATCAAGACCGTGAATGCTGCGGTCGACGTTGTTGTCGTGATGACGACCAGAGCGATGGCGCTGGCCGTAGCGCTGCACGCGATTGTCCGCCGCACCGTTGAGGCCCGTGAGATTGACCCGATGAAGAACCGCGACACCAGCGACGCGACGCCAAAAGCCGAGAGAGACAGACCGATGGATCCGACGGTGCTTCCGTTCTCGGCAAGGTAGACAGGCGCGAGAAATCTCGCTCCACCCTCACCCAAGCTCAGAACGAAGATCAGGCCGTAGAGCGTGGCCTTCGTTCTGAGCGGTGCTCGAGATTCATCAAGATGCTCTGCCGGATCCGTTCCGTCACCCATCGCAACCACGAGTGGGCCTTTGATGCATCCGTCGTTGAATCTGATTTGGGCTGACCAACGACCCTGTTACAGCCCACTGTTGTGGCGGGCGCCCGTGGATGTCAAACCGGCTTTGTGTACCCAGAATAATCCGGTTCGATCATGTCGGGAAACCGATTCGGGATCGGCGTGTGAAGCGGGTGATCGTCGTTGCCCAGGGAAACGTTGAAGAAGTTGTTTCTCACCAATAGAAAGCGGGCTGGCTCGGTACCTTCGGCCAGATGGTGACGCCAGATGCCCAGCGGCGGACACAGCATGTCCCCTTCGCCCCATTCGATGACGCGCTCCGCTCCGTTCTCGTCCCAGATCGTGCTTCGAAGTCGTCCAGAAAGGCCGTAGAGGGCTTCTTCCGCGATTGGTTTGTGAGCACGTGTGCCTCCACCACTGCCGATCTCAACAACTGAGAAATCAAGCATGTAGTGCCCGCCCATGCGATAACGATTCATGAGAACTTTATCGCCGTAATCTGGTGCCGGAGCTAGAGCCGCGCCGGCGAGGTCGTGCAAGACGTTCGCCTCGATACGGCCGTCATCTTGCAAGAGGTGTCGAGTCCAATAATCCTCTTCGTCGTCGTATCGATCGTGAAATCGATAGTCGTTCTCGTACACAAATTCGCGTGGACCAACGAGAGTTCGCAGCCAACGTGTGTTTTTGAATGCGAGCTGGAGTGACGCGTTGTCCGGATCATCGTTGAAGTGCTGGTGCCACGCGTTCGACGGAATCGAAATAATGTCTCCCGCCTTCCAATCAACTCGCTGCATCTCCTTGCTGTCATCCTGGCGCATCTCGCTGTGCCCGTACCCGTAGAGGACGAGAAGAGCAGCCTCGTCGACGTGGCGATGGCCCGGCTTGGTACCCCCAGCGGCCATCTGCGACAGGTGAATTCCGAGCGTGGTGTTTCCGGCGAGTTCGTCGAAGGCCGCTGCCTGCGAGTTGCGCTTTGGTCGAGGAAAGAGGGGGTGGTTCGCGAGGTCCCGTGCCACGATGCCTTGCGGCAGCAGGAACTGGCGACGTTCGTCATAACGCATTCCTGGCGGTACGGAGAGATGTTCAGTCATTGGTGACTGGTCCTTTCAAGTGGGATGGCTGGGGTTCACACTATGGTATCCTGTATACCGATGATACTAACACGCCTAAAGTGTGCGCGTTCGAACCGCAGTTGGTCCGCTGTGAGTTTGACGATCAATCGGCGTCAGCTGATTCATGATTTGTCGGGCGGAGCGTAGCGATGTCGACCGACACCGGAACCAGTACATCGATACCTTGGTGGTATTGGCTGGCCTACATGACGGGCGGTTTCGGACTCGGACTGAACGCGATGATGAGTTTCCTGTTACCGCTGCGTGCCGTAGACCTCGGAATGAGCATTGGAGTGATAGGTGTTCTGCTTGGGGTCAAGGGCGTTGTTGAGGCAGTCACATCGATTCCGATAGGTGGTTTGATCGATCGGATAGGCCCACGTAGAGCATTCATCATCGGCACGTCAGGGTCCACCGTCGTCGTTGCGTTGTACGGGTTTGCCACGACGATCCCCGCCCTCTTGCTGCTCCAGGTGACGCTTGGCGCACTCCGGCCAATGGCCTGGGTCGGATCTCAGTCATTCGTATCAGGCTTGCGGGACGGTCCCGACGGAGCACGAGATACGGGCCGGTTGAGTTTCGCCGCGACTGGTGCCCAGATCATCGCCCCGCTGCTTGTCGGATTCGGTGCACAGAGATATGGGACCGGGCCAGCGTTCTTCATCTTTGCCGGCTATTGCGCCGTCTTTATTTTCGTCGGGTTCGCTCTCCCGCATGGCTCAGATAGTCGTTCAGCCGGCTCTACCAAACGCCGCGGACTGGCTGCTGGCATCAAGCTCCTTTCTAATCGTGCTGTGCGCGTCGTAATGTCGCTCAGCGCAGCGCGTCTGTGGATCAACGGCGCCTGGGTGTCGTTCTTCCCGCTCCTACTCGTGACGAGGGGCACGAGTGAGGGTGCTGCAAGCACCGTCGTAGCAGTCATGGCTGTCGTTGGGACCATTCTGTCGCCAATGACTGGCCGTTTGTCTCAGCGAGTCCGGGTCGAGTTCCTCGCAGCGTTCTCGCTGTCCTGCGGAGCTCTCGGTCTGATTCTGGCTCCCTTGCTGTCGTCGATGCCCGTCGCCTACTTCAGCGCATGTTTGGTTGGGATCGGTCACGGGATCAGCCTTCCAACGCTGTTGGTGCTGGTCGGTCGTGCCGTTCCATCTGATCAACGTGGCCTTGCGTTGGGCCTAAGATCCAGTGTCAATCAAGCCGCCGCTGCCGTTGCCCCTCCGGTGATAGCCGTAGTCGTGGGTGCCACAGCGTTCTCTGTGGGGTTTCCTTTGGCTGGGGCCGTTGGATTGCTCCTCATCGGCAGTGCGGTTGCATCAATTCAGGACGAACCACCTGGCTTTTGATCCTGCGGCCTATTCCCCGGTCTTGGATTCCAACGGCTTCATCGACGGGCCAAGGCAAAGTCGAGTGCTCAATCGCGGATGAAGTATCCACCACGGATTGCTGTATCCCAAGTGGCGAATACAGCGGGAGCGATGCCGACCGGCAGGCGATCTTCTGGTGCGGAGTAGTAGTGCGTGCCGGCTTCGAAGC
>TARA_R110002110_G_scaffold140549_1_pt1 | contig 15566 bp, 21 predicted proteins | sample TARA_R110002110 | Tara Oceans TARA_R110002110 (sample SAMEA4397330) | marine metagenome | biome: Polar Biome; feature: [SRF] surface water layer (ENVO:00010504); material: water (ENVO:00002006), including particulate matter (ENVO:01000060) such as... | depth 5 m
GCGGCAGTATATTGGTTAATCCGCGGATTACATTTTTTTCTGCATCACCGCTTAATTCCACATCATCAGTATAATTCATTTGCAGATGCTTGTGCTGTATATGATTTCTCTCAACATAATACCTCTGCTTTGAAGAAGTTCGCTTTTTTGATAAAATTGAATGTACTTTTGCCTTTTCCGACAATGCATTGTATACAGAAATATCGCTACATACTGTCATGTATCCTACGTCGCACTCTAGAGCAACTAAATTCATTACAACATTCCCTGACCCCCCGGGAGATTTTTTAGTACATGTTTGTTCGCATTTTATGGTAGGAGACTCTAACGAAAGACCTACAGCCTCTCCAGTAATATACTCATCGATTATTAAATCACCTATTACAAATATTTTTTTTCTATCAAGCATACCGTTTAATTTTTTCGACGACCCTTGTTGTTGAGTAAATGTCCTTATCCAGTAAGGATGCAACCTTTACATCAATATGGGTAGGTATTTTATCTCTTTTACGTACCTGCGCCGCTGTAAACTCCCCTCCCTTAACAACAACATCCGGATTAATATCAGTAATAATATTATTTGTGTCAGTTTCATTAAAAATAACAACTTCATCAACAAGAGATATATATGATAGTAATTTTTTACGATCTTCCTGATTGTTTATAGGTCTTTGAGGCCCTTTAATTTTTTTAGTTGATTCATCAGAGTTAATACCAACTACTAATTTATCTCCTAAACTTTTTGCGAATTTTAATGTCTCCAAATGACCAGCATGCAAAATATCAAACACCCCGTTTGTAAATACTATCGATTGTGGTTTATGCCCTGATATTTTTTCTACTCTTTTTACATGTCGACCTTCACCAAATTGTGTACCGAGCCATTCATTTAAAATTAATTCAGACGCCCTTGGCGTACTTATCCAACTACCTAGACATAATATATTAGAATCATTATGCTCTCTACATTTAGGTGCGCTATCTAGATTATGGATTAGCGTAGCTCTTACATTTTTAAATCGATTAGCAGCAATACTCATTCCTACACCTGTACCACAAATTAAAATACCCTTTTTAATATCACCCTTATCGATAATATTCCCCATCTGGTAGGCGTAATCTACATAATCAACTGATTCTTTAGTATAGGGCCCCAGGTCTATAGCGTCTATATTTTTACGTTTTAGGCAATTATATAAAAATGTTTTAAGCTCAACTCCGTTATGATCAGAAGCAAGAGCAACCGCTGTAGTTAGACTCATCTCATATTAGTATACTAACTAAACCAATATAATCAACTATTGACTTGCACTTAACCACTACTAATTATAATAGTACAGATGCTCTCAGATAGTAAAATAGAAGAATTATATGAAGAACATATTAAGGTAAATTACACTGAAGAATATAAAAATAGATATCATCCTTTACCTGTTGATAAAAACAACAAAAATTGGAAATGGGAAGGCAAAGACTTTCCAAGAGTAATATCATTGTTAGAATTTGAAAGATATGTAAAAAAATACGACTTTCAAATTGAAAAATTACTACTGTTTAATGGTTATGATGAACCTGAAACAGAGTATTTAGAAGGAAGATACAAGCAAATTTTAAACATAAACTATGGAGATAATCCGGAAAAATACAACCTCCATAATTTACAAATAAATGATGATAATTTTGATTTTGTAACTGTAAATCAAACACTGGAACATGTATATAATCCCTATACATGTCTAACCAATATTAAAAAATATATGACTAAGGGAGGGTATTTATATATAAATGTACCTGCTTGTAATGTTCCACACAGTGAGCCTTTCCATTTTTACACTGGATATACACCCATGGGACTTGCTGCATTAGCTCATGAAACCGGGTATGAAATTCTAGAAATGGGACAATGGGGTAACAAAGAATATCTAGGAAGATTATTTGGTATAACTGGGCAAAGGTGGTGGGCTGATTATACTATGTTGGAAAATCCGGGTATAAACGAAATTGAAAATCCTGTTATAACCTGGGGACTATTTAAAGCATAAAGCAATGATTGGCATAATATGTAAAGATGAACTTGCGGCAGATTGCCCTAGCCTATTTTACAATTTTAGACTAGGGTTGCAAAATTACCTTGATACTGAATTTAAAAATATTGAATGTAAAGATGATTTACATAATATTGATATTTTAATAATTGTTGATGAACACAATATACCTCATGTAGATGTATGGAAAAATGATGAATTTATTGCCCGGTTAAATGAGTTAAATATTAAGACTTTAGTTTTTAATTTTGAAAAAATACTAAGTAATATATTTCCATGGAATCAAGACCATCAGAATGTACTAGAAACTATAAAAAATTTGCACCAACTAGTTAGTGATGTAGACGATAGAGATCATGCAAGAACGTTTCAAATAAGCAATAAAAAAGCGGTGACAGTTGTTCCGCATATCAACAAACAATTATTGTCTAAAGACACAAAATTAGAGTGTGACCTTACAGAAAAAAAAGATAGGATTTTATTTATTGGTCAATCGGACTCTACATATCACCCTAACTGGTCATATTCTAGAAGATTTAATATTCTTAATGAATTGAAAGCGCGTGATGATCTACCACTAGATATTCACATTACCGGTCGAAAGATGCCATATAAAGAATATCTAACAAAACTAGCCAGTTATAAATTTATTCTTAATCCCCTAGGTACTGGTGATTTTATAAATATGCGTTTTTACGAGGCCTTAAAATTAGGATGCGTACCAATCCAGCAAGTTACAGGTAAAATGATAAGTGTATACTCTGAATTATCTCAAAATATATGTACTACTTTTAAGACGGCAGACGAAGTTCAGCTTCCAAACGAAACCGATTCTTTTAATGACTTTACCTATTACCTAGAAGATTATTTTAAAGATATAGACCTTGGTAATTACTTGCATTAGCGTATATTTAACATATATAATATATGGCATGGGATTTCGAAACCAACCTTCCCGGGGAACAACAATTACACGAAAAGGATGAGACAGTTTCTCAGACTGAACCTGAACAGGTAAGGCTCTTCTTTGAAGTACTTGAGAGAATTTACCACAGATATGAGTATCAAGTCTTTGGTGAAACGCCTCCAGTAATGGTAGAACTTGGAGCGGCTGAGGGCTATTATTCACACCTCTTTAGTCAATATTTTAAAGACAAGGATCTGCAGAGTCGTAACATATGTGTAGATCCCGATATAGATAAGATTGACCAGTTAAAACAAAATATCCCTGACGCGGAAATATATCATGGATATGTCGGTGACTTAGCTCCGCACCTTCTTAATCTTAATGGGAACCCAAAACAATATACTATTAAAGAAGTACTTCACAAAAACAAAATTGACAAAATTGACAAAGTGGATATTCTGTACGCTAACATAGAAGGCGGAGAAATAAAATTGTTAGAACAACTACTCGAAAAAGAATTAATAGATAAGTTTAAATATTATTTTATAACACTTTATCCAGAGTATAATTCAGACAGTGAGTGGTGCAAGCTAGGTAATACAAACAGCAAAGTCCCACTAGTTCCTAAAGAGTTTCATGATGCTTTTGAAGATGCAAGTTTCTTAGTTACACGACAGTTACCGGGCTACGCCGGCAGCAATAATTTCCTTCTAGTTGAAAACCATTTATTAGATTAACTTTTATATCATTTATGCCCGACATTATATCAGATACACCGTATCGTGAAATTTACAACAACGTTCCTACTGCCTGGGGCGGCCAACCCGGTGAGAGTATACCCAGGCCACAACCATCCGATTTTGTAAAAGAATATTTTCAAGATAAAAAAGACGGTTTTTTTATTGATGTAGGTGCTAGTGATGGAATTATTTGGAGTACCACTTTAGGTCTTGAAGTAAACAATAATTGGACAGGAATATGCATTGAGCCTCACCCAGTTATTTTTAATGAATTAAACAAACTTTGCGGTATTACAGTAAATGACCAACATTATAATATTGGCAGGGCCGCTGAATGCATTAAAGTAGCTATTTCTGATAAAGAAGGTGAAGCTGATTTTTTATCATTTAACGGAGAATGGGACGCGCACATGCTAAGCGGGTTAGTAGATGTTATTGATCCGCGGCAGCGCGAAAGACCAGATTTTTCAAAACATGTTTCATCAGCTAAAGTTGAAAAAGTTCAATGTAAAAAACTACAAACAATTTTAGACGAAAGAAAGATAACAACAGTAAATTATTTATCAATAGATGCAGAAGGATCTGAAATTAACGTTTTAAATAGTATAAATTTTGATAAAGTAAAATTTGACTTAATTAGCGTAGAGGTAAATTACGAACAAGAGCCCATAGATACTATCTTAAATAAAAGGGGTTATAAATTTGTAAAAAAAGTTTGCCAAGATTGCTTTTACGAAAAAAGTTGAGTATTTAAATTTTGGGCTATAATAATGTATGGTAATTAACCAAGGTGTTTATGACGGTAAATTAATTCATGATAGATTTGCTTACAAATTTTTTCGAAAAGATGTTTCCCCATATGGAAACATAGTTGCGTTTAGAGCGCCGATGTATGTTGAAGATGCATTAATTGATTTGGAAGACTCTTTAAGCGACGACTATATTCATAGTCAAGATGCGATTAATTTTTGTTGGGAAATACCTAGCTTATGTCCACTAGGTGCAGTATCTTTTCAGCGACTTTTTAATACTGCGGTGGCAAATATATTATCAGGTATTATACAAAAAGGTATAATGATAGATGGAGATGATATTATGATACAGGATAAATTTACCGGTAATGATGATAAGGTCAGAAAATCAGGTAAAGTAAGTGTATCTATTACCTATTCTAAGGATAACGTTACTCTAGGGCACACTGGAATTAATATAATAGCAGGGGATAAAGCTCCGGGATTTGCGTATTCGTCTAATCTTTCAGATGAACAGGTTGACTATTTTATTAATACTGTAATTGATTATTTTAATACTGAAGTTAAAGATCAATTTGTAGCTACTACAAAAATTATTGTATGAAAAAAATATTTACAAATGGCTGTTTTGATGTTCTTCACCGCGGTCATTTAGAATTATTTGAATATGCTAAAAGTCTAGGTTATCTATATGTAGGTGTAGATTCTGACGCAAAAGTAAAATTAGATAAGGGCAAGGACCGGCCCTGTAATAAGCTAAAAGATAGAATAAAGATGCTTGAATCATTGCGTTTTATCGATGAAGTTCATAGCTTTAACGATACACAAGGTCTACAAGACCTTATTAAAGAAATTTCTCCTGATATACTAGTAATTGGGTCAGACTGGCAGGGTAAAAAAGTTGTTGGTAAGGAGTATGCGACAGAGCTACAATTCTTTGAACGAATTGATGGATATTCTACAACGAATATATTAAAATATATTAAATAATGAACTTCTTTCAGCTACAAAACAAGCTGTTTTACTCTAAAAAAGATAAAGCAGAAGATCTAGATACAGAAGGACAACAAGCATTTGTTCCGTTTTTGTTTAATAGATGGCTTTCATTCTATAACAACGATATGTCTGTTTTTACAAATGAAACATTTAATAAATTCAGTACTATTTTTGATGATAAACAACAGGCTTATAGACTTTATTATTATCTTATTCCTAGGCTCAAATGGAAAAAAATAAAGTACATTAAAAAGACGAAAAAGGATGATGCTGAGGAAGAGCATTTAGAGCTAATAGCCAAGAACAAAAATATATCAAAACGAGAACTACTGCAGTATGTAGAATTAGCAAAGACGTTTGCTAAATAGACGTATGGCAAAGATGAGTATTGATAATTTAACACCTACTAAAGGTCTTATTGACTTAACACAAAAAGACAAAGGGGATTTTGGCCTTGAAGATTACGATTTAAACTTTATTTTTGATGATATTCTTTTAGTTGAATATGTAGACGAAACCGATGACGGTGATGAAGTAATTAGAAATGGAATTATAGTTCCAACTAATGCGTTAACCAAAGCCTGGCGTAAAGGTAAAATAATTTTAGCTGGCCCGGAAACTAAGTACGTTAAAGAAGGAGATATTGTAATCTTCCCAAATAATATGGGTGTCTCTATTTCAAATATAAATGTAACAGGCAAAGGAAAGGTTAAGAAGGGTATTTTCTTAAACGAAGAAAGGATGTTTGGGATTTGCAAAAGAAGAGATGATAGTACAAAGAGCAGCACTTGATTCACTTTTGTTAAGTAACGTCTGTGATATTAGATTTGCTCGTAGGATAGTAAAGCCTGGCCAAGGCCCCACGAGAAGAATGCTCTGTACTAAATCTCTATCTTTATTAAATTCTGTTAATGGTAGAATTTCCTTAAACTATTTTCCCCCTAGCCACCCTCCCCATACCTATTTAGAGCCAGATAATTTAGCTGTAGCATGGGACATATTAATGCAAGACTATAGGAATATAAATATGAATCAGTGTGATTTAATTAGCGAAATTCCAGCTAATGAAGAATTCTGGGCGTATTTTAATGAAAGTGTATACCCTATGTCCGCAGCACAAAAATTAAACTTTATGAATTCATGAATATTAGTTTAGAAAAAGTTACTGATTTTTTAAAACCATTTCTATTAAGAGATATTGTAATAAAAACAGATAAAAAAATTCTTAAAAGAGGCAAACTTAAAATATTTCAGGTAAAGCAATATTATATAAATTTAACATTAGATTATAATGGTGCTATAAAATCTTACGAAATTCCCTATCCCTTTAAGGTGTGCAATTATCAGCATGGTGCGGTACTAAATTACCAATTAAGCTCCTTTATCCCTAAAAAACAAATGAATAAAGTTAAATTTTTAGACTGTTCTTCTAAATCTAAACTGTATGATAACCTTGTTTATATGTTGACTTCTACTGACTCGCAATTATAATTAATTTGTGCTCTCCGGACTAATTAATAGCTTTCCTGACGGTTATAATCCAAATCCGCAACAAGTAAAACTTCTTAAAAATATTGATCAGGCATTTACAGATGGGTACAAATATGCTGTCTGTAATGCACCAACCGGTTCCGGTAAATCATTTGTATCTAAAACAATAGGCAATATCGCTAATGAGCCGACAAAAGAATTTATAGATTTAATAGACCATTACTTAGCATATAGACGGTCACATGGCGGTGGTTATGCATATGAAGAAGACTGTAATGCGGAAAAACCATTTGGATGTACAGCTTTAACTATTACTAAAGCCCTACAAGATCAATATAAAGATTTATTTGAGGATGTAGAGGTATTAAAGGGTAAATCTAATTATCAATGTACAGTAGATGACCGATTTACTGTAGAGCTAGCCCCCTGCTTACATCTGCCCAAAATTAAAGAGGAATGCTGGGCAAAAAATAGTTGCCCATACTATGAAAGCAGAAATAAGGCTCTTACTTCCGCTTTTAGCACCCTTAACTATAATATGTTCTTTTCTTTACCAGATCATTTAAAGAAGAGACAATATCTTATTTGTGACGAGGCTTCAGAATTAGAAGACCAATTAGTAAAAGAGTTTTCTTGTAATGTAAATTTTGAAGCGCTTAACAAGCTAGAAGTAAAGATAAGACCTTTCTATACAAAAAATAATGCTAATGTGGTACGGTGGATTAATACACTTATTCTAGATCTTAATGAGCGTGTAGAGTACCTAAAAGATATCGTAAATAATACCTCAAAGACTAAAAATAAATATATTATCGAAAAAAAGAATGAGCTTATCACCTTACGTAATCTTCACTCTAAATTAACTCTTATTATAGATACGTGGCATGAAAGTGAATATATTTATGAGAGAGATTCTAAAGGGATTACTTTTATGCCTCTAAAAGTAAACAAATTATCTGATCACCTTTTTAAGCATGCCGATAAGGTAATTCTAATGTCAGCAACTATTATTGACCCGGATAATTTTTGCAAATCTTTAGGTATTAAAAAGTTTAAATATGTCGAGGCAGAGTCTTCTTTTGATCCTAAAAATGCTCCAATTTACTGCAATACAAAAGTAAAGCTAAATTACCATAGCATGAAGCGTAATTTACCTAAGGTAGTAGACCAGGTTAAAGAAATTTGCAAATTTCATAAAAATGACAAAGGGATAATACATACACACAATAACATTATTACAAAATTCTTGTCTGAAAAGCTACTAGATAAGCGCTTTTTAATTAGAGAACCTGGTATAAGAAATGAAATCCTTCTAGAGCAACATTTAGAAAATGATGAGCCAACCGTACTAATATCTCCTTCAATGTCCCATGGAGTGGATTTAAAGGATAACTTAGCGCGCTTTCAAATAATAGTTAAAGCGCCATTTTTACCTACTAAAGATAAACGAATAGAAAAACTAATGAAAGACGATTTCCATTGGTATACAAATAAAATGCTATGTTCACTTATTCAAGCATGTGGTAGAGGAATCCGATCAAAAAAAGATCATTGTATAACTTATATATTAGACGGAACGGTAGTAGAGAGTATTGTTAATAACAAACATAAACTACCAAAATATTTCCTTGATAGATTTTCGTAATAAATATATATAAGTGAAGAATGAAGCATTCCATTTTGAAATTAAAGATCTGTTAACTCAGTTTATTGCAGCGTTTGATGATGTACTTATTAAACGCTGGACTAGACTTAGGGACGCTGAACAAGAGATAGAAGTGAGGTATGTTTTCGCCCCTAAGCAGCGGGTGATGTATGATATTATTAACAAAGCGCAAAATATCACTCTTCCCGTTGTTGCAGTAGATCTTGCTAGTGTAAGTAGAGACGAATCACGCGTTTTTAATAAATTGTCTCCTTCTCTTATTCCTACTGAAAAAGACCTGGCTACAAATGATGAAGACTCAGTATTTATAATGCCAGTACCAGTCAATCTTGAAGTCAATATGTCTATTTTAGCAAGATATATGTCGGATATTGATCAAATTATTTCCAATTTTGTGCCTTATACAAATCCATATATAATCTTATCTTGGAAAGTTCCCAGTGTTTTTGGAGCTAACTACGTCCAAGAAATAAGAAGTGAAGTCTTATGGGACGGCACTCTTACTTATAACAATCCTACTGACACAACATATAACGACCAATTTAGAATAACAGTTGATACATCATTTACAATAAAAGGGTGGTTATTCCCCGAACAAAAAGACACTGTACCTGTTACATATAAAGTAGATAGTAATATATTCACTGTCGGTCTCAAAAATAGAATGGCAAGTCTACCTGGAGACCCTCTACCCGAAGACATTTAACAACCTATAATATGAGAATTACATACCAACAACTAGGATTTAGTGTGTTATCATCATTTAACTCTAGAGTTCCTTCTAGCTACCTGATGAAAGACTCTCTATCAGCTATACCTACTATTACTAATATTTTTTATTCTACAACAGGTGTAACAATAGGACCGAGAGAAATTATTTCTATTGATATACAGAAAGATAACAATTTTATTTTATATGGAACGAGCTTCGGCAAAGTTATACCTGGTCAATTTCCTCCTGTTGTTACAACTAGTCTTTTTCTAAGCGCCAATACTACCGACTTTTTATCAGGTGGCGTATCTCTAGTTACTAACTATCAAAAAATAACATCTTCTCAATCATCTGAAATAAGTGGATATAAGCTTAATTCAAATTTTTATACCATACTTAATGATAATATTGCTACAATTCATTTACCGACATCTACTCTAAGTGGAGCTGCTACCAATACCACATCTCCTAGCGGCAGGTTTGTATTTATTGTACGAAATGTAGCAGGATGGGCTTCTTCTTATCAAGCCAGTAGCTCTATCATCAATATAGCATAAATATATAAACGTATGCCAGGCACCGGATCATCAACTTCTTCAGGTCAAAATCGCAATTATGTGACCAATGATGGTCGCGCATCCACTTTTGGAAGAAATTTAGTACAATATATTCAAAACCGTCTACCTTATGCTGGTGGTACTGAAGACCAATCTCTAAATCCCAAATATGAATTTTTTGCTAAGGCCGGAATGCGACGTGCAGAAGCCCTGGCTAAAGCATCTGTCTCCTCTTCAAATCCTTATAATAATTTACCACTAGGTGATTTTCAGAAAGATACAACATTTGGCGACGTTATGTATGCCAATGTACAAGATGACAAAGGAGGTAGATTAAGAGATTATAGAATAATGGCTGCTTATTCCGAAGTAGCTGATGCGCTAGATGAAATATGTGATGAAACTATAAACCCGGATGATTCTGGTTTTTTGGCAAAGCTCCATTTAAAAAATATTGATCTCACAGTAGACGAAAAAAAAATATTAGATTCGGAATTTGATAAATTTGTAACATATTTTGATCTTAAGCATCGAGGGTGGGAATTTTTTAGACAATTACTAGTTGAGGGAGAAGTCTTTTTTGAGCTTATTATTCATGAAGGGTATGTTGATGATGGTGTTTTAGGAGTTATTAATTTACCTGCTGAAATAATTGATCCTGTATACAACAATATACAAAACATGCTCGTCAAGGGGTTTATATATAGAAAGCCTATTTTTAGTCCAGCAAATCCAGCAAAGGTAGAAAAAGTTGAATTTATTCCCATGGATCAAAATCAGATTGTTTATGTAAATTCCGGGGTATATAACGATACTAAAAACTTTGTTGTGCCTTTCTTAGAAAACGCGCGGCGGCCATATAGGCAGCTTTCTCTCATTGAAGATGCAATTGTTATTTATAGATTGGTTAGGGCCCCAGAGCGATTAGTCTTTAATGTTGATGTTGGTAATATGCCTCCGCCTAAAGCTGAAGCGTATTTAAAGAAGCTTATTCAAAATTACTGGTCAAGAAAAACATTTGACTTAGATCAAAATGATGTGGTTAAAAAGTTCAATCCACAATCTATGCTCGATGCATTTTGGTTTGCTAAGCGACAAGGGCAAGAAGGTACAGATGTTCGTCAATTAGACGGTGCCCAGAATTTAGGTGAACTTTCCGATTTAATGTATTTTATTAAAAAGCTCTATCGAGCTCTTAAAGTACCGTCAGCTCGATTAGATCCTGAAGATTCTGTAGAAGCTTCAGGTACCAGTATTCTTAGAGAAGAATTAAAATTTGCTAGGTTCGTGATTCGACAGCAAGAACGGTTTGCAGCAGGTATAAAAAAGGGATTCATTACTCATCTTAGACTTAAAAAAATATTTGAAAAATATGACCTAACTGAAACAAATCTAGAAGTCATATTTAATGTACCTACAAATTTTTACGAATTAAGAGAGAGTCAAAGACTAGAGTTAAAAACAACTGCATATACCAATATAGCCGGTAACGAATTTATTGCAGCAACATATGCACAGAAAAAATATCTTGGATGGAAAGACAAAGATATCTTAGCTAACAGAGAATTCTTAAGAAAAGATGCAGAAATGACGTGGGAGCTGGCACAGATAACAGCTGCCGGACCGGCATGGAAAGAGCAAGCTATAGCCGGTGAACTAGTCGAAGGAGAAGCTGCAGTAGGTGGAGAAGGGGCAGGAGTAGCAGGCGGCGACGCCGGAGCTATACCAGAATTTGGTGGAGGGGAGGCCGACTTAGGCGGTGAGGAAATGGAAGTTGCAGCTGAGACAGAAGTTGAAGAACCTGCAGTCTAATTATCTAGCCGGGTTGTCACTAAAGAACTGAGCTCTAATATATATAGTTACAGCGTCATCATCCGTTATATTTTTAGCAGATAGGCCCGCGGTACTTGTTTGCCCTCTAAAGGTAAAACTATCATTATTATCCATTTGGAAAGCATTAGCAGCACCTGCATTATCTCCATCGAAGACTTCGATTTGTTTGTCAGATTTATTTACTACTATTACCTCACCGCATGGAAAACCGGCGACCCCAGTCGCACCTACAACTTGCCCACCATCTGTAAATCTAGTTAATGCTTTTGAAGCTGCTAGTGTTATTTTAAATGACTTGCATTGGTTAATATTAAAATATTTACTTCCAGCATTTGATTCCGGGGGTGATTTGTGATCGTAACTTGCCATAACATTATTTAGTCCTAGTAAATACTTTTTGATTAGAATAAATAATTTTATGGCACTTGCATGCACGATCACTCCACTTTCTGCGTTCTTATCTACAAATCTTAATAATAAAATTGAAACTTATGATAGGTTAGGTGATAGAATAAAAAGATCTCTTGGTTATCCCATGGTGTCTTTAGAGATTCATACCGACCAACTAAGAGAAAATATTCAAATTAGTATTGAGTATTTTACGAAATTTGCAGGGTATACAAGAGAATTTTTGATTTTCAACTCGGACTTATATGAAACCAATAAAGGTATACGATTAGATTTATTATATACTCTGGCTAATACAGATTTAGATACTAACTCCAAAAAAATAGGAGGAACTAATCCACTAGGCCCAGGGCCGGAGTTTTATGGCAGCTCCCCAGCAAGTGTCTATGTAGCAACTTCTACTCTTAGCGCATCTGTTTTTGACTTTGCTATAGCTAACCCTACATCGCCCACACTCTCTGCTTCACTATCTGGTACCTTTAAAAACGACATTGATGAATTTGAATTACTTGATGCTACATTATTTACAGCTATTACCTCATTAAGTTCGCATGATACTGCTTTCGGTGAAGAGCCAAACCCTTCTGCTATTCATGGTGGAGGTGGTCCACTGTTCGGTAGAGTACTAAGTAGTTATTTTGCCCAGAGCAAAAGACATACCTTTTCCATGGAAGGATCTGCCACTGATGCTGTTTATTTTCAAAATGTATTTGATTATGATGTGATGGAGTACAGAAAAGTTGTTGAGGTAGTAGATTTTGAAGAAGGGTCAACAACTGGAATTAATACTCTATTTACTCTAGAACAAACTCTCGCACAACAAACTTACTTTAGTTACGCTTTAGGTAACTATGGATTTGATTTAGTTTCTTGGTATACTCTTAAAGAATGGATAGATACACGGGAAAAGGTCCTTGCGACAAGGCGCGATCTTAAATTTGATCCACGTACACAGTATATGCAAATGTACCCGCAACCTGGTAGAGACAGCTTTTATGGGGTCTTAGCCTGTTATTTAGAGAGACCAATTAGAGATGTTATTAAAGAGCAATGGGTGTATGAATATGCTCTCGCCCTATGTATGATTACAATAGGCAGGGTTAGGGGTAAATTCGGAAATGTAGCGTTGCTAGGAGGAGGGGCTCTTAATTACGACATGGTTAGCGAAGGACTCGAAAGGAAAAAGGAGCTTGAAGAAAAATTATTCCAAGGAGCTTCTCCGGGATTTGGAGATACAGACCCAACAATGTTCTTTGTCGGATGAGAAAAAAATGGCGGCAAGGTATATTTGTTCCAAAAAATCAAGATAAATTTATTGGTACAAAAGCTACTTATAGATCTGGGCTGGAGTTAAAATTTTTTAGATTTTGTGATAATAGCTCTAATGTATTAAAATGGGGCAGTGAAAATATAGTTGTACCATACAAAAATCCATTGGACAACAGATATCACAAATATTATGTTGATAATTTCGTAGTTATAAAGGAAGGAAAAGAGATAAAAAAATATCTAGTAGAAATTAAGCCGTACAAACAAACAAAAAAGCCCCAAACCAAATATAGAAAAAAGCAACATTTAATTTATGAGCAAAAAGCATACGTAACTAATCAAGCGAAATGGTCTGCTGCACGTGAATATTGTAAAAAGTGCGGCTTTACCTTTATAATTATTACAGAAAAGGAGCTTTATAATAAAAAGTGACTAAATAATTGTATGTCTTTAAAACTTAACTTGGTTGTTGAAAAACCTGATGTGAATGACGAATTCGAATACATCGAAGAAGAAGTAAATTCAAGCTCTCCAACCAACCTCTACATAAAAGGCCCTTATATGATGGCCGAAGGTGTTAATAGAAATAATCGATTATATCCATTAGATGAACTAGAAAGAGAAGTAAAAAGATATAATGAAGAAATGGTGGTACCAGGTCGCGCAATGGGCGAATTGAACCACCCTACATCTGCAGATGTTGATTTGGAAAGGGCATGCCACATGGTAACAGAGCTTACTCAAGATGGAAACGTCTTTTATGGTAAATCTAAAGTACTTTCAACTCCTTGTGGGCAAATTGTTAGGTCTCTTATTAATGATGGTGTTAAGGTAGGTATGTCCTCTCGTGCACTCGGTACCTTAGAAGAGAGTAGTAAACATAACACAGTTAAAAATATGAAACTAGTTGCTGTTGATTGTGTTGCAGATCCATCATATCCAAGCGCTTTTGTCAACGGTATTCTAGAATCAAAGCAATGGGTTGTAGTCGGAGACGGTAAATATGAGGAAGTTTACGAAAATTTTGAAAAATCACTACAAAAATTACCTAAAAAAGAAGTAGATTCATTTTTACGTGATAGAATTCTTAGTTTTATTAAGTCAATTTAATAAATAATATTATGGCCAAACAAAGAACAAAAATTTCTAAGTTTATAGAAGAGGTTTCTAATAAAAATTATGCTCAAGCACATAAATATTTAAAGAGCCTCATTGAGGATAAAATAACAACAAAAATCGATAAGGCTACAGATAAACCACTTTTTTAAATCATGTCAAAAAATCAACTATTACCTAAAGAAGCAACAGAAGTATTAACTGAAGACTCAGTAAGTACTATAGAAAGTGCTATTAAAGACAAAATAGAATTACAAGTAGAAGCAGCCTTAACTGAACAAGATGACTTATACGCCGGAAAACTTCAAGAGCTGGTTACTGCAATTGACAAAGATCATACTTCAAAATTAAATAGAGTGGTTGAAGCTGTTGATCATAATAATGCTACTAAATTAATTAAAATTATTAAGAAATATGATAACGAGCTTAATCACAAGGCCAGTGGGTTTAAAGAAACATTAGTAGAGTCTATTTCCGACTATCTTGAAGAGTATGTTGATGAAGCAATTCCAGCAAAAGCTATTTTAGAGGCTACACAAAATAGAACTGCTAAAGAAGTTCTTGCAAATTTAAGAAAAGTTCTTGCCGTTGATTCAACACTTATGAGTGAATCAGTTAAAGAAGCTGTTGTTGATGGTAAATCACAAATTGATGAATTAGCTCAAAAAGTCACTAAGCTTAAAAAAGAAAATAATTTACTTAAAGAAGCCTATACTACTACAAAAGCTGATTTAGTATTAGAATCCAAAACAGCCCATTTGTCTGGTAAAAAGAAAGAATATATGATTCGTATTCTAAAAGATAAGTCACCAAAGTTTATTGAAGAAAATTACGAATATACTGAGAGACTCTTTGATAAAAAAGAAAAAGGGAGACTTAGTGTTCTTAAAGAAGAGGCATTTATAAAGCATCGCAAAGTCAAAGCTGATGCACCTCGTCCGAAAATTTCAGAAAAGAAAAAAGCCGCAACTAATCCTTACTTGGAGGAATTACAACGCAGGCACAAATAATTTCAACCCTGAATAATGAGGTGCTTGTCACCTGAGTATCTTGGGACTAGATCCCATGAGGTAA
>TARA_R110002110_G_scaffold117021_42_pt1 | contig 15524 bp, 16 predicted proteins | sample TARA_R110002110 | Tara Oceans TARA_R110002110 (sample SAMEA4397330) | marine metagenome | biome: Polar Biome; feature: [SRF] surface water layer (ENVO:00010504); material: water (ENVO:00002006), including particulate matter (ENVO:01000060) such as... | depth 5 m
GGGTGCAATCGCGCGCGATTGAAACATATCAGCAGCCTCGGACCTGCAATTATTGCAACCGGCAGCCAAAAACCCGCAGGCAGGGTTTGACTTGTGCACGCTTCGTGACTAGAGAGCGGGTCTGAATTGACGCGATGGGCCGAATCTGCGCCTCGCTTGACCTATTGGAGATGGACGCGATGAAACGCACCTTTCAACCTTCGAACCTTGTCCGCAAGCGCCGCCACGGTTTTCGTGCCCGCATGGCAACCAAAGCAGGCCGCAAGATCATCAATGCGCGCCGCGCCCAAGGCCGGAAATCGCTGAGCGCCTAAACCGCGCCGCGAATTTGTTTGATATGACACCGCCGGAGGCCCCTGAGGTTGGCACGATTGCCGCGCCGGGGAATGTGCCTTCGGCGGTTTCCGCGTGTTTGGAAACCCTGACGCAACGGTCGGATTTTTTGCGTGCGGCGCGTGCGCCGAACACGGCGATGCCCGGTTTTGTTGTCCAGATGCGCAAACGCAAGCCGGATGAAACATCCGACCCTGATGTTGTTCGCGTTGGCTTTACCTGCTCAAAAAAGGTCGGGAATGCGGTTGCGCGAAACCGGGCCAAGCGGCGCCTGCGCGAAATCGCGCGCCTGAACCTGCCGGGTCTGGCGCAGCCTGGCACGGATTATGTTCTGATCGGGCGCCGCTCCACCACCGCCACCTTGCCGTTTTCGCAATTGCAGGCCGATTTTGCCCGCGCCCTGAACATCTTGCACGGGCGCCGGTCATGACATGACCCCGCTCGCGCGCATATTGTCGTTGCCTGTGCTTGGCTATCGTCTGATCTTTAGCCCCTGGGTGGGTTTCAACTGCCGTTTTCAACCCACATGCAGCGCCTATGCGCTTGAAGCCCTGGAAAAACATGGTGGCATAAAAGGCGCGTGGCTGGCGGCGCGGCGCATCGGCCGCTGTCACCCCTGGGGGGCCTGTGGATATGACCCGGTGCCGGACCGCTCCACAAAATAATCAGGGCTTTAGAATGGCATCCCCGTCGGTGATCTGCCGGGTGGGCATTTCTGTCGCCGCTTTGCCAGCCAGGGTCATTGCAACGTCCCGGTGAAACCCATCGTCCTCAAAGTAATAGCGGTGCGACATCTGCGCGCTCTTTTTCGGAAACGCCCCATAGCGTGTTGTGGTGTCCACGTCATGCTGATCATCGGCGATCAGATCAGGCAGACCTCTGCGCCCTGCCCGCCTACGGCCACCATTGATGAAATCACCTGATAATTGCAGCACCGCATCGTTATGGTTGTAATAATTGGTCAGCCGGTTTGCCCGCCGATCCATGACCAAACTGCCCCAGGCCCCCTGCCTCATCCATTCCCGGTCAACATCCGCAGCCACCAGCAATGCCTGATCCACGCCCCATTTGCGCGCACCGGGGGCATCCCCCACACCAGAGAAAGCACGCAACGTCAGGTAAGCCCCCATGGAATGGGCCAGAATATGCAGCCGGAAACGCGGGTTTTCGTTCAAAAACAACCCAATGGTTTCGGTCACAAGATATGGCGCGACTTTCTTGGCATCGTTCCGGTCCGAATCGTAGGCCAGCAAATTGCCATCACTGGGCCAGTCAAATCCAACAACAGCGCCACGAAACCCATGCGCCCTGATGCCTTTTTCCAGCGCACGGTGCCGTTTAAGCATTGTCGATTGCGAAGTGTTAAACCCATGCACGAAAAACAAGATTTCGCGGCTGGCAGCGGTGCGCAGCACTTCGCGGTGCCAATCCCCGCGCGAGATTATGCCGCCCTTGTCCACCCGGCCCGCTGTTTCGGTAATCTGGACATAGCGCGTCACGGTTGCTGCATTGTTGGTGAACTTGCGCGAGCTGGCGTTGTACGTGCGTCGACTTGCAAAAAGTGTCATGAATCAAATTTCCTTGTGATAAAACCTGCCAAGGTTAGCACATTTCAGTTCATTGCGCGAAACCATCCCGGCGCAAGCCAGCACGCTTGATCGGCGCAGGCCATTATAATATGGCCAGATCATGCTGGACCGACCCCAAGACATTCACCCGCTGTTCCACGGCGCGCCGCAAACGACGGAGTTCAAGAAACTGCGTAAACGAATCGTGCGTGCCACCCGCGAAGCCATTGAGAAATATGGCATGGTCGACCCCGATTCGGGCGCCGCGCGCCCCCGCTGGCTGGTTTGCCTTTCCGGAGGCAAAGACAGCTATACCCTGTTGGCCGTATTGCATGAATTGCAATGGCGCGGGCTGTTGCCGGTGGATCTGCTGGCCTGCAATCTTGATCAGGGCCAACCGGGTTTTCCGGCCACCGTCTTGCCCTCTTTTCTTGAAAAAATGGGTGTTCCTCACCGGATCGAATACAAGGACACCTATTCGATCGTCATGGATAAAATCCCTGCCGGTCGGACATTCTGTGCGCTTTGCTCGCGGTTGCGGCGCGGAAATCTGTACCGGATTGCCCGCGAGGAAGGCTGTTCCGCCGTGGTTTTGGGCCACCATCGCGACGATATTCTTGAAACGTTTTTCATGAACCTGTTTCATGGCGGTCGTTTGGCAACGATGCCGCCAAAACTGGTCAACGAAGAAGGGGATTTGTTTTTGCTGCGCCCCCTGGCCCATGTGGCCGAAGCTGATTGCGAGAAATTCAGCACCGCACTGCGCTATCCGATTATTCCTTGTGATTTATGCGGTTCACAAGACGGTCTTCAGCGCCAGCAAGTCAAAGCTATTCTTGACGGGTGGGAAAAAAACAGCCCCGGTCGCAGGCAAATCATGTTCCGCGCGCTGATGAATGCGCGGCCATCCCATCTGCTGGACCCGGAACTTTTTGACTTTGCAGGGCTTTCCCTGAATGGGACCGATTTTAACTAGATTGTGTTCTGCAATTGGCGCGGCGTTAACGCACACCTCATTGTCTTGGCGTTAGACCATCCCTGACGCAGCGCATTTGCCGTGCTGCCAACGGGAGAATTTTAATGGCGCGACCCTCTGCCGCAAAATTGGCGCAATGGCACAAAACGGTGGCTTCTGCCCTGACCGGACCTGTTGCAGTTGCAATTGTTCCAGCGCTGGCGCTTGGAATATTCTGGTCGGGCGGGGAATTTGCGCTGATGTGTTTTGCGATTGGTTTGCCGACCTTTTATCTCATATTCAGCGGTGTTCGTTCCAGAACAGTACGCAAGCAACCCGATTTGGCGCTCCTTTCCCGCGCGGCCTTTGCCGATCACATCAACGACGTGCGCCAGCGGGCATCGGAGGAAAACAGGCATGCTGTGATAGTCACGCTTGAAATCGAAGATTTTGAACCGCTGACAGAACGATATGGCCAGACCGCTGCGGATGTTGTCGTCAAACGCACAGGCGAACGGCTATTCGCCGTTCTGCGCGAGCCGGACAAGGTCGCGCAGATGGGCGACGCCCGGTTTGCAATCTGCACGGCCCCCGTGCGGCATCTGGATCTGGAAACCTGCATTCAACTGGCCGCACGCATCCAGACGGCAATAGAAGAACCTGTGGCCGTGGACGGGATCAGCATCTATGCATCCGTCAGTATTGGATTTTGCCAATTTGCAAGGGCACCGGGCACTTCCGGAGCGGATTGGCTACGCGCCGCATCCTCGGCGCTGCGAGAGGCGCAAGTCAGAGGCCCGGCTGCCATCCGGGCATTTTCCGACCAGATGCGCATCGACATCGAAACCCGCAAGGAACTGTGTGACGATGTGGTTCAGGCGCTGGATGCCGGACAGATTTTCCCTTGGTTTCAGCCTCAAATCTCCACCGATACAGGAGAGATTACCGGGTTTGAGGCATTGGCGCGGTGGCACCATCCTGAGCGCGGCATCATTTTGCCCAAGGAGTTCATGCCGGTCTTGGAAACCGCAGGCCTGCTGGGCCGTTTGGCAGAGGTAATGATGTACCACACTTTTGCCGCGCTCAAGGCCTGGGATGGATCAGGTGTGGAAGTGCCACAGGTCGGTGTGAACTTTACCAGTTCCGAGCTTAGAAATCCGCGTCTGACTGAAAAAGTAAAATGGGAACTTGACCGTTTTGATCTCACGCCAGACAGGCTTGCCGTTGAAATCCTCGAAACTGTTGTTGCGTCGGCGCCCGATGATCTGATCACGCGCAACATCAACGCCTTGGGGGCCATGGGGTGCCGCATTGATCTGGATGATTTCGGCACGGGGCACGCATCCATTACCTCCATCAAGCGATTTTCTGTCAGCCGGATCAAGATCGACAGGTCATTCGTGATGAAGGCCGACCGCGACCCCGAACAGCAACGCATGATCAGCGCCATCCTGACCATGGCCGAACGGCTTGAAGTAGAAACACTGGCCGAAGGTGTCGAAACCGTCGGCGAACATGTGCTGTTGGCGCAGTTGGGCTGTGATCATGTGCAGGGATATGGCATCGCACGCCCGATGCCCTTTGATCAGACCTTGGATTGGATCGCGCGGCATAACGCGAAACTTTCAGATGCGCCCCGGATGATGGATGGCAAGAGCCGCTGAACCGCCTTTGGTCCAGTAAGGTCCGGTTGGTCTGCAAGGCCACGGACCGACCAGCCCCGGATCGCCGCGCCACTGGCTCAATTTGCCCGAATCCGCTTGACCTTTGGGCCTCACCTCTGTTCAACCCACCCAGATCAAAACACATCTAAAAGGTGGTGGTCCCGATGGACGAACAGAACAAGAATCTCATTCTCGCGACGGCGCTCAGCTTTATCGTGATCCTTGTATGGTTCGTGCTTTTTCCACCGCCAGAACCAGCTACGCCCATCGATGGCGACAGCAGGACAGCACAACAGGCCTCCGATGGCGTTGTGCCCGCCGCCCCGGCGGATACCGCTGCGGCCCCTTTGTCAAACGACAGCACCACAAACGGCACGTCTGTTGCTGATGCCCCACGTGTGAACATCGAAACGCCCAAACTGACCGGGTCCATTTCGCTGCTGGGGGGACGGATTGACGATCTAAAGCTCAAGGATTACCATACGACGCTAGACAAGGACGCCCCAATTGTGACGCTGTTGTCCCCTCAGGGGACGGTCGATGCGTATTATGCCCTGCAAGGCTGGGCGGCCGGTAACGGCATTGACCCGGCTGCCGTCCCGGGCCCCGATACAGAATGGACCCTGACAAACGGCGACACCCTTGGTGTCAATACACCTGTTTCTTTGTCATGGGACAACGGCGCTGGTCAAATCTTTAACCGCACCATCAGTGTCGATGAAAATTATATGTTTGATCTGACACAGAGTGTTGCAAACAACGGCGCCGCGCCGATCACTGTGGCCCCTTATGGCATGATCGTTCAGCACACCGAACCTGATGATCTGGAAAATTTCTTTATCCTCCACGAAGGCGCTGTTGCGATGGCCAACGATGAGTTGGCCGAAACCGATTGGGATGACATTGCAGAAGCGGAAACCAACGCAAGATGGGGCCGCCAAGCCATCGTCAAGGAAGACGTCGCCACAGGCTGGATCGGATTCACGGATCACTTCTGGCAGGCCATCCTGATCCCCGAACAGGGACAGACCTTTGATCAAGCGCTCACCTATGATGCGCGATCGGACGTGTACCGCGCCGTGACACGGTTGCCCACACAAGCTGTTGAAGTAGGGTCCGAAATTACCGTGACCACGCAGTTGTTCGCTGGCGCCAAAGAATGGGCGACCCTGCGCGACTACGAATCTACCGGTGTTCCGAAATTCATCGACAGCATTGACTGGGGATGGTTCTTTTTCCTGACAAAACCAATCTTTTGGCTGCTGCACGAACTGAACAAACTGATCGGGAACATGGGCATCGCCATCATTGGCTTGACGCTCCTGATCAAGGCAATTCTGTTCCCTCTGGCCTACAAATCCTACGTTTCCATGGCCAAGATGAAAGAGCTTCAGCCCCAGATGGAAAAGCTGAAAAAAAGCGCGGGCGACGACCGCCAGAAAATGCAGCAAGGCATGATGGAACTTTACCGCAAGGAAAAGGTCAATCCAGCGGCCGGGTGTTTGCCGATCCTGCTGCAAATCCCGATTTTCTTTTCGCTATACAAAGTGATTTTTGTGACGATCGAACTGCGGCACGCGCCGTTCTTTGGTCCGTTTCAGGATCTCAGCGCGCCTGATCCAACGTCATTGTTCAACCTCTACGGTCTGCTGCCCTGGGCCGCGCCCGAAGCAGGGACGATCATGGCACTTGTCTTTATCGGTATCCTGCCGTTGTTGCTGGGCATTTCGATGTTCCTGCAACAAAAACTGAATCCGGCGCCCACTGACCCTACCCAGCAGATGATCTTTGCCTGGATGCCTTGGGTTTTCATGTTCATGCTTGGCAGCTTTGCGTCAGGCCTTGTGGTTTACTGGATTGCCAACAACACGATCACCTTTACCCAGCAATACCTGATCATGCGCAGCCAAGGGTACAAACCTGATTTGGTCGGCAATATACTGGGTGGATTCAAACGCAAGCCCAAACCGGATGCCGAAAAATGATGGAAGTCACAGCGCTCTGGCGGCACCCGTTAAAGGCGCATGGCCGCGAAGCGCTGGACCGGACAACGCTGGTGGCCGGCCAAGCCCTGCCTTTTGACCGCACCTGGGCCGTCGCCCATGACAACGCACAGATCAAAGGTTCGGGCTGGCATCGATGCGCAAATTTCACACGCGGGGCGACGATCCCTGCGTTGATGGCGATCAGGGCGCGGCTAGATGAGACCACAGAGCAGCTTAGCCTACAACATCCCGACCTGCCGGATTTAACCTTCCATCCAGACACCGAAGCGGATCTGTTTCTGGCGTGGATCAAGCCATTGATGCCTGCAAACCGCGCGTTGCCGGAACGGATTCTCCGATTGCCGGGTCGCGGTTTCACGGACACGTCGTTTCCATCGCTGTCGCTGTGCAATATTGCGTCACACCACGCGGTTGAGGCGCTCGCAGGCACCCCGTTGCAACAGGATCGCTGGCGCGGCAACATCTGGTTTGATGGCGTGACCGCATGGGAAGAATTCGACTGGATCGGCCGTGACCTCGGCCTGGGCCAAGCCGTTTTGCACATAGAAGAGCCGATAACCCGCTGCATGGCCACCACTGCAAACACCGAAACCGGTCTGCGCGATGTGGATACCCTCGCCACACTTGGCATCCTTGGCCATCAGGATTTCGGCATTTACGCCACCGTCGTAAAGGGCGGCGAAATCGCCGTTGGCGACCTGATGGAGTTGATATAATGCAACTGTCCTTTCCCGTTGCCCAAGAACCCGAACCGCAGACCCTTGAAAAGGGTCGGCTGCTGTTTGCCGGCGAAACCACATTTGTCAAAGGTGTGGTGGCCATGGACGGCCTGCCCGAAGCAGACCGGATGGAAGTCTGCTTTGCCGGGCGTTCAAACGTCGGTAAATCCACGCTGATCAATGCGCTGACTGGCACCAAGGCTTTGGCGCGCGCGTCAAACACCCCTGGTCGAACCCAGGAAATCAACTATTTCACAGCAGGCGAAGCACATTACCTTGTGGATTTGCCCGGCTACGGCTTTGCCAATGCGCCACTGCCGGTTGTCGAAAAATGGCAACGTCTGCTGAAACAATATCTCAGCGGCAGGCAAACCCTGCGCCGTGCGTTTGTGCTGATTGATGCCAGACACGGCGTCAAGAAAGTGGATGAGGAAATCCTCAGCCTGCTGGACAGTTCCGCCGTCACCTTTCAGGCGGTTCTGACCAAAGCCGACAAGGTAAAGGAAAAAGAGCGCGCCAAAGTTCTGGATCAGGTGCGCGCCGCCTTGTCAAAACACCCCGCTGCCTACCCCGAGATCGTGGTAACCTCGTCTGAAAAGGGCTGGGGCATTCCGACACTTCGTGCCATCATCGCGACGCTGGAATAACCCATCGCCTTTCTGGACCAACCGACATGAGAAAACAGGACATGAATCGCGACTGGATCGCCACCGCAAAGACCCTAAGCCAAGCCTTGCCTTACCTGCAACGCTATGCCGATTCGACCGTCGTGATCAAACTGGGTGGTCACGCCATGGGCAGCGACGACGCCATGGAGGAATTTGCCCGCGACATTACCCTGATGCGGCAGGTTGGCGTGAACCCCGTGATTGTCCATGGCGGCGGTCCGATGATCAACAGCATGCTCAAACGGTTGAACATTCAATCCGAATTTGTTGATGGCAAACGTGTGACGGATTCTGCCACGATGGAAGTCGTCGAAATGGTTCTGTCGGGTCTTGTAAACGCCCGCATTGTCCAGGCCATTTCCGAACAGGGTGGCCGTGCCGTGGGTTTATCCGGCAAGGATTCCGGCCTGATCATCTGTGAACATGAAGATCCCAAGCTGGGTCTGGTGGGCAAGCCCACGCGCGTAAATCCCCGTATCCTGCGCGATATGGCTGACAAGGGGATCATCCCCGTGATCGCGCCTCTTGGCATGGGGGATGCGGGCGAGACGTTCAACATTAATGGCGACACGGCTGCCGGGGCCATTGCCGCTGCGCTCAAGGCGGACCGTTTGCTGCTTCTTACTGACGTGGCCGGCGTAAACAATGCCAAAGGCGAAGTCCTGACAGAACTGACAGCGGCCCAAATTCGCGAAATGATTGCCGACGGTACGATTGCCGGTGGCATGATCCCCAAGACTGAAACGGCCCTGAATGCGCTGGACGGCGGAGTGCGCGCCGCCGTAATTCTGGATGGGCGTGCACCCAACGCCTGCCTGCTCGAACTCTTCACCGAACATGGTGCAGGCAGCATCATCAGGCAGGGATGACCTTTGCGGCGCTGCAAGAAAGCGCCCATGCACGGCACCTGAACATCCTCGGCGGGTTCCATCCCGTGCCCACAGACAATGCGCCGCCGGGGTGCAAGACCCTATTGATGATCGGTCCAAATGAACCCGCTTTTTGGCCAGCCTTCACCCAAAGCGCCCAAGCCAACGATGGCAAGCCAGACCCCATCGACCGGTGGTCGGACCGCGTCCTGTCCGATTGGGCCGCCAATCTGGGTGCCACAGCATTGTTTCCTTTTGGCGGCCCTCCGTTCTTGCCGTTTTACACTTGGGCTCTCAAAACAGGCCGAATCTGGTCGTCCCCCGTGCAGTTTCTCGTGCACGATCTGGCCGGGTTAATGGTATCCTTCCGGGGCGCGCTGGCCTTGCCCAATCTGGTTCAATTGCCTGCTTCCCCACAGCAACCCTGCGACACATGCGTTGATCAACCGTGCAAATCGGCCTGCCCCGTTGGGGCATTGATCCCCGCAGGGTATGATGTTCCGGCATGTAAGGTGTATCTTGATACACCCGCCGGGGCGACCTGCGTCACAGGCGGTTGCCAGGTTCGCACCGCCTGCCCTATCTCAAAAACCTTTGGGCGGGTGCCTGCTCAATCCGAATACCATTTGCGCCAATTCAAAGGGGGCTGACATGAAACGTCTGATACTGATGCGCCACGCAAAATCCGACTGGTCGGGTGAGGCGCTGGTAGATCATGATCGATCCCTGAACCAGCGTGGCCGGGAAAGCGCTGAAAAGTTGGGAAACTGGTTGCGCAATCACAACCTGTTGCCTGACGAGGTGTTCAGTTCTTCTGCCAACCGCACCCGCGAAACCTGCGACGGCCTGAAATTGCCCGATGGTGTTACGCCGACCTTCACGCGCAAGCTTTACCTGGCCTCCCTGGAACGGATCATGACGATGCTGCAAGGGGCGTCCGGCGATACAGTGCTGATTATTGGCCACAATCCCGGTGTCGGAATGTGCGCTGCGGATATTTTGACGCGCGGGCCAGATCACCCGCAGTTCATGGCATTTCCAACCGGGGCCACACTGGTCGCCGATTTTGACATCCGCCAATGGTCAGATCTGCGTTGGGGAACGGGAGAGGCGGCGCATTTTGTCGTGCCGCGTGACATATAGAATGCGCCCGCTGCCATGTGGGCGCCTTGTTGTTTTTGGGTAAGGTGGGGCCCTGCCCCACCCCCGTTCAGTGGCCGAGGATTTGGCTCAGGAACAGCTTTGTCCGTGGGGATTGCGGATTGTTAAAGAACGCCTCTGGCTCATTTTGCTCCACGATCTGACCCTCATCCATAAAGATGACCCGGTTTGCGACTTGCCGGGCAAATCCCATCTCGTGGGTCACGCAAAGCATGGTCATGCCTTCTTCGGCAAGCTCGATCATCGTGTCCAGAACTTCCTTGATCATTTCAGGGTCCAGTGCCGAGGTCGGTTCATCAAACAACATGATGCGCGGGCGCATACAAAGTGACCGTGCAATCGCAACCCGCTGCTGCTGCCCACCTGACAGTTGGCCGGGGTACTTGCCTGCCTGATCCGGGATTTTTACTTTTTCAAGGAAATGCATCGCTGTTTCCTCGGCTTCTTTCTTGGGTATTTTGCGCACCCAAATCGGCGCCAGCGTACAGTTTTCAAGAATTGTCAGATGCGGGAACAGGTTAAAGTGTTGGAAACACATCCCAACTTCTGAACGGATCTTGTCAATGTTCTTAAGATCAGAAGACAGCAAGGTTCCGTCAACTTCGATGGATCCTTTCTGGTGTTCCTCCAACGCGTTGATACAGCGGATCAGCGTTGACTTACCGGACCCCGAGGGGCCACAGATAACAATCCGTTCGCCGCGATAGACCGTCAGGTCGATGTCGCGCAGCACGTGGAACGTCCCGTACCATTTGTTCATAGTCTGGATCGAGATCGCAATCTCGTCAGATACCTTCATTTGTGCAGCATTGGCCATGATTCAGCTCTTTCTTTACTGGACGCTTCTCAGCGGTGATCTGTTGCAAGGCGGCGTTCAAGCCACTGGGAATATTGGGAAATGCCGTAGCACACGACAAAGAAAAGGACCGAGGCAAACATAAACAGTTCCCAGTACACCCCGTTCCAGTCGGTCGAGGCGAGGATCGGACCCCGGATCATCCCCACGATGTCGAACAGCGAGATGACCGAGACCAGGACTGTATCTTTGAACAGGCCAACAGCGATGTTGACGATGCCGGGAATGGAGATTTTGAGCGCCTGCGGCAGGATGATCAGGCGAATGGCCTGCGCGTAATCCAACCCAAGCGAATCCGCCGCCTCGTATTGTCCCTTTGGCAGCGCAGCAAGGCCACCCCGGATCACCTCGGCGATGTAGGCCGCCGAGAACATCGTGATCATGATCACCACCCGCAAAAACAGGTCAACCGAGGATTCCGGCGGAAAGAAATACGACAGCATCACGCTTGCCACAAAAAGCAGCGTGATCAGCGGAACGCCCCGGATGAATTCGATAAAGATCACGCAGATGCCCTTGATCAGCGGCAGATGCGACTGCCGCCCCAGTGCAAGCGCAATGCCCAGGGGCAACGACAGCGACACGCAGGTGACACCCAGCATCAGGTTCAACATGAACCCGCCCAAATCGCGGCTCGGGATCGCCTGCAACATCGCCCCGTCGGATGCCCCTTCCGGGATCAGCATGCCGCCAAGTGTCCAGATCACAACCGCAGCCAAAATGCCGCCAAAAAACCCTGCGGCAAAGCTGGATTTGACAAAACGGTCATAGACAAAATACCCGACAACAAACCCGACCAACGCCAAGGTCGGGATCAGGATGGTGCCGCCCCAAATCAGCCAATAGGCGATAAAGGGATAAAGGCCCGTAAAGATCAACATCTTGCGCGGCAGGTCAAAAAACAAAACCGGAGCCGCTGCAAAAAACAGCAACACAAGCGCCAGATTTGGCCGCCAGTACATTTCAGACGGATATTTGAACCCGTAAAGCAGCTGATGCCAGCGCTCTGTCAGAACAGAGAAACACGCGGCTGACCGACCGTCCAGGATCTCGCGGCATTCCGCAAGGCTGTCGGTGTTCCACAGCCCCCCCAGGATCCAGGGCAAGGTCGAGGACAAAATCAACCAGATGGCATAGATTGCGGCCAAGGTAAGCAAAGTATTGGCCCAGGTGGGAAACAGATTTTCGCGCATCCATTTGACAGGGCCCGCGGCCGTCGAAGGGGGTGCTGCAGGTGGGATCGTGCTTTCGCGGACGAAACTGACCGACTGTGCGTGGGTATCGGACATCTCAGCGCTCCTTCAACTTGGTGGCGTTGTTGTAGACGTTCATAAACGTCGAAATCAGCAACGAGATCGTGAGATAAAACAACATCAAAAGCAGCACACATTCGATGGCGCGCCCCGTCTGGTTCAAGGTAATGCCCCCCAACGTGGCGGTGACATCGGCATATCCAACGGCAATCGCCAGCGATGAGTTTTTGGTGATGTTCAAATATTGCGAGATGAGCGGCGGGATAATCACCCGCAAAGCCTGCGGCAGCACCACAAGTTTCATGATCCGACCGGGGCGAAGGCCCAATGCCGCCGCAGCTTCGGTCTGGCCCTTTGACACAGCCTGAATGCCTGCGCGGACGTTTTCCGCGATAAAGGCGCCTGTATAGATCGACAGGGCAAACCAAAGCGCAATCAGCGGCGCACCGATCTTGATCCCTCCGGCAAAGTTAAAGCCTTTGAGTGCAGGATAATCGAGACCGATGGGTGATCCCATAATGAAAAAGGCCAAAACCGACGGTACGACAAAGATCGCCACACTGGGCCAGAATGTGGGCAGCAGCTTGCCCGTGTCAAAAAGCAGCTTGGTCGCATACCGGCGATACGCAAAGACCCCCACAATGGATGCGACAAACACCGCTACAACAACCAGTGATCCCGGCCCCCAGATGGGCGCGGGGATATAAACACCGCGGTTGGTAAAGGCAAACGCCCCCAGCAGCATGGAGGATGCCGGATCATCGCCCCTGAACGCGCTCGGCGCGGGCATGGCCGCAGTCATGATGGTAAAGATGATGATGATCCAGATCAGCACCGGAATGTTGCGGAAAATCTCAACGTAAACGGACATCAGCTTGCGGACCAGCCAGTTGTTGGACAGGCGCAACACCCCGGCGACAACGCCGAAAATGGTCGCTGTGATACAGGCAAGAAACGCCACCAGCAGCGTGTTGATGATCCCGACCAGAGCCGCCCTCAGGTGCGAAGACTGACTGTCATATTCGATCAACGTCTGGTTGATGTCATAGCCCGATGGGTTGCTTAAAAAACTGTAAGAGATGTTCAGGCCGGCCGCCCGCAGGTTTGTCATCAGGTTATTGCCGAGATACCAGATCGAAAGCGCCAGCAGCAGGGCAGCAATTGCCTGCATCGTCAGTGATCGATAGCGCGTGTCGTTCAACAGCATAGAAAGCTTGAACGACTCCTTCGGAGGGTCGGTGAGTGTTGTCATGAAACTGTTCCCTGTGTCCCTTGCCGTGATTTTTTAAGGTGCACCTTTGTGGTGCGTCGGCAGGGTCTTATTGGTCGTCCGCGCCGCGCTGACGCGGCTTGGGGTCGTTATGCGCAAAGGGCGCGGAGTGATCCGCGCCCTTTGGCAATGTGGTTTAGCGGAAAGGAGGCGCGTACAGCAGGCCGCCATCTGTCCACTGTGCGTTCAGGCCGCGGGCCAGACCGATCGGTGTTTCTTCGCCGATGTTCTTGGCAAAGATTTCACCATAGTTGCCTTGGGTTTCGATTGCCCGTTTGGCCCATTCAGCATCCAGACCCAGCATTTCGCCCAGCGTCCCTTCGCTGCCCAGCAGGCGCGCGATTTCAGGGTTGTTGGTTGAAGAAGCCATTTCACCCACGTTGGCAGAAGACACGCCAAGTTCTTCGGCGGCGATCAGCGCGTTCAATGTCCAGCGGACAATGTCGCCCCATTCGTTGTCGCCGTGGCGCACCAATGGGCCCAGTGGCTCTTTGGATACGATTTCGGGCAGCAGCGTGTGATCGCTTGGGTTTTCGAACGCGGCGCGTGTGGAGGCCAGACCAGATGCGTCAGTGGTGTAGACGTCGCAGGCACCGGCAAGGTACTGCTGCTGCGCCTCGGCGTTTGTTTCGATTGGCACCGGCTCGTAGTTGATGTTGTTGACGCGGAAGAAATCCGCCAGGTTCAGCTCGGTTGTGGTGCCGGTCTGGATGCAGACGGTCGCGCCGTCCAGATCCTTGGCCGAGGAAACGCCAAGCGCCTTGGGCACCATAAAGCCCTGACCATCATAATAGTTCACGCCGATAAAATCGAACTTGAGGTCGACATCGCGCGAGAATGTCCAGGTGGTGTTACGTGCCAGCACGTCGATTTCACCAGAAGCCAGCGCGGTAAAGCGTGTCTTGCCGGTTGTCGGGACGAATTCGACCGCTGTTGCGTCACCCAGAACGGCTGCTGCGACGGCACGACATACGGCCACGTCAAAGCCTTTCCATTCGCCATTGGCGTCAGGCGCCGCAAAGCCGATCAGACCTGTTGTCACACCACAGTTCAGTTTGCCGCGTGCCTTTACGTCGTCCAGCGTGGCTGCGCCCGCTGCACCGGCCGCCAGACCCGCAACGGTCAACGCGCCAAAAATTACAGATTTTTTCATTTTTACCTCTTCCTGATAATCCGCCACGTTTTGGGCGGTTGGTCCGGCAAATCATTGCCGGAGGTGATCCTACGCAGGGGTCCCCATGCGCAATGGGATAGTCTGTTCGGATTCCCGTAAAAAGGTCAAGGGTATGACCCTGGGTTTTTGCCTGTTAAATACACAGAAAATGGCAAAACGCCCAGCGACTGATCAGCGGGGTGACTAACCCGGTTGGCAAAGAGAGAACATTCGGGCCGCGTGTAAAAACGATGCCTTCTTGATCTCTGCAAGCGTTTCGGCGGCGTCATCCTTGCCCCATTGTTCGGCTTGCCAGATTTCGTCCAACCGCGAGATATTCCACAGGTCTTCCGCATCATAAGTACCGCCTGTCGCGGCAAACCCAAGGATCAAAGAGCCGGACAAACTGACCAGATCGTGAAACGCCGCCAGCTCGAAATTGTCCAGGGCAAAGGTCTTTTCCCGCAGGATGGCCAAAACAGTGGGGTCTTGCGGCGCGTGCATGATGCCTGTGCGCGGCGCCAGCCGTGCGCCCAGGGTGTTGGCCGCCCATTCCAGCATCGGATCCCAGTGTTGCGATTGCCGCGCAACCAGTTCTTCGGGGCTGTCAGCACGGTAACACAACAGATCGCTGTCGCCATAATCGGCCAACAATTCTGCCACTTCGTCGTGTTGCACGGAAACCTTGTCGATTGCTGAATTGGCCGTTTTGGTCACGGGCATCAAATGCGGCTTGATCTCGCCTTCCTGGGCTTGCCATTCTGCCGCAACGGCAGCCGCCATTGCGGCGCTGGGCAGCACCAACGCGCGCTTTGCCGGGGTTTTGACCGGCCGGCCGTCCAGTTCAACCGTGTGGCCGCCGTCGGTTTCGACAACAGCCGCCTCTTTCCAGAACCGCTTGGCTTTCCAATCACTCATGCCGGAATGCTCCAGATCTGGTCAAGCGCCGGGGCAAGCGCATCATAACTGTCGATGATCACATCGGCATCGGTCAGGCGCGCGGTATCGTGATAGCCCCAACTGACGCCCAATGCGCCAATCCCGGCGGC
>TARA_R110002110_G_scaffold47878_2_pt1 | contig 15523 bp, 30 predicted proteins | sample TARA_R110002110 | Tara Oceans TARA_R110002110 (sample SAMEA4397330) | marine metagenome | biome: Polar Biome; feature: [SRF] surface water layer (ENVO:00010504); material: water (ENVO:00002006), including particulate matter (ENVO:01000060) such as... | depth 5 m
CAGTGAGTGCCTAGCATGGGGTGATTACGGGACAGGCCACTACCGGCATGTCATCGGGAGCCACAGTTTCGGGGGGGCAGAGAGTAGAGATGTACAGAACTTTGCAGATGCAAGGCATGTAGCAAGGCAGGCACTAGCTAATGTCATGGATGTCTGGGGTGACTTGAACCGGAGAACAATTAGTGCGGTCCAGATATGGGACCACTGCTCGGGACAGAGATATGCGTCACAAGATGTACTCGATAGCTATGGGTTCAGCAACATGAGAGAGATACCAACAGATACACTAGAGGAAATAGCAGCAAGCGTAGGGTTCAGGAGCAGCAGTACGCCACAGCAGAGAATGACTAGGGCCTTTGCCCGTGGTCCAGAGATTGCCAGAAGGAGAAGGGAGAAAGAAGATGAGTGCTATAGGCTTCTACAAAAAGTATCCTGAGCTAGAGGAATGGGGTGAGCGACTGTCGCTTGGCAAGCCAATAGTCTGCATGTCCACAGACCCAAGCAATGATATTGCTGGCATTGGCGCAAGGATCAATGATGCAGGCTGGCTGGTGATACGAACAAGCATAGGCCAGTCCCAGGGGAATGTCACAGTCCATTCTAATCTCTGCGAAGCTGACTATGGAGATAGATACGGGATGCTGATAGCAGCAAAGCATATCGCCGCCGATAGTTCATGGTATATATCAACGGACCCGTATAGTTCTACGGATGAAGAACTTGAGCAGTCAGGTATGATAGCGGAGATGCTGCCATATCTTACATCGCCACGATCCATGCCACCTGGACCCAAGCACTACAGGGGGAAGGAGGCTCCGTATGCTGGCACTAAGCGAGTGCCAGATAGATTCCTGTGCGATGCAATCCAGGAAGAAAGAAAGTGGACCCGGAAGCGAAAGAAAATACTGGCCTTCTACTATGTACTGCAGGCACGATTGAATGTGCCCGACGATGGCAAACAAATCTTTTGGCCCTACCGTTTTTCTGATTGGTTTGATTTAGTAGGGCTCGACCAGTCCGATGATTACTACGAAGTTATGGAGTGGCTTCGCGGTAAGAACGACAGGGTTGTGAACAGGAGTGGAGATGCCGTGCTTCCATCGGACCTAGTGCATACGCTAGGCACCTACGAAACTGTAACTGGCAATGAGATAATGGATGACCCATCGCCATATGATTTAAGAATCATAGGGAGAAAGACTCGGAAGAACCTAAAGGTTGTGAACAGGATTGGATAATGCAAGATGTTAGAATCAACGAGGACGGAACCCCTAACCTATCAGACATGCACCAACTACTCGATGACATGGAGGCTGCAGGTATGATTAAATACGAGGAGGATAAGTTATGGCAGGCGAATCACCAACATTCTGTACACTGAAAGACAGCTCGGGAAATACCAGCAGGACAGTGGCCATATTCGCAAGGGACTACGGCATAGCGATACAACCAGAAGGATACAGCAGCAAGGATGGTGGCGAACCTGTACTTATTATCAGCAACAACGGTGAGATGCAGGTGTTAGTATGGGGGGACATAAACAAGAACTCATTTACATCTCTCAGTTTGACTGGCGCAAAAGATGAAAGAAAAATCGAGGGAGAAAGAACTCCCGGTACTCCAAGTTAGATTGTCCGAGGCACCGGACATGAGGGAAGTGGTGTCGCAGCTACGTCTGGCCGAGGCAGTGTCAGCGTACATATTCAACTCAGCAATAGAGGACGGGGAGAACCAGGATTGACTTAGGAATCAGCGAAGATATTATTGACCAAGCCGGTTAGCAGGAGAGGGTCCTGCGGGCGGCGCGCTTCTCCCCAGCGCGCCGCCACCGGCATAACAGCAGGGAAAGGAAGCAAGTAATGCAGCTACTAGGAATTGGGACTAAGATTTTTTCTGGCGAGAAGTCTCTTGTTGTTGCCGCAGTAGACAGGGACAGTGTTGTTCTGCTTGATGCAGACTACCCGCATACTTACACATGGAAGGATGTGCTGCGTAACCGGAGTAAGTATTCCAAGGATGCCACTGTTGTTAGTCACTCAGAGATTGAGAAGGGACTAGAGAAGTTAAATAGCTAAGCACAAGGCAGGCCAACCCCCAATGCCCACAGCATACGCATATCGCAGAGTAAGTACAGTCGATCAGGCCCAGCATGGGTTCTCCCTGTCGGCACAAAAGGATGCAGCCAAGGCGTACTACGTTGCGCTGAAGTCAGCAACCGATAAGTACCCCGACTTAAAGTGGGGCGGGTTCTTCAAAGACGAAGGGGCCAGCGCCTGGAAGCACACGTTTGCAAAGCGAGTAGAAGGTGGCAGGCTGTGCGGTCTACTAAAGAAGGGTGACCATGTAATCTTCTGTCGGCTGGACCGAGCGTTCAGGAACATAAAGGATTATGTCTGCCAGATGGAGGCATGGAATAAGCAGGGTGTTGTCATCCACTTCGTAGACCAGTGGATAAACATGGACACAGCCAACGGTCGCCTGCTTGGTAACGTACTGTCAGCGGTAGCACAGTGGGAGAGTGATGTTAAGAGTGAGCGGTGCAAAGAGGTAGCTGCCAAGAGGAAGAAGGAGCGGCGGCCTATGAATGGAAACAATCCCCCAGGTATGCAGAAGGTGGGGCGTGGCAAGGACAAGAGGTTTGCCCCTGACCCATCGCAACGCCCAGCTATCAGGCTTATAAAGTTTTACCGCAGCCATGGGGTTAGCTTCGCAAAGATAAGTGACAGGCTTGAGGAACTGTACGCAGCGAGAGAGAACAGGAGGCCAGTCCCTCGGCATCACTTCAAATTAAAGAGGGAGTGGAACACAGAGCGGGTGAGGCACACCGCCAAGTTCATTGACAAGCTGATGCCGGATGTACCGCCATCACAACGAGCAGCAATCTTGAATGGAGAATGAGCATGAGTGAGCAAGAGTCGAGAGCAGAGGGAACGGTGGTTGACCATACCCCTGAGTGGGTGGATGTAATTGACTGGATAATAGATGACATACAAAGAGCATCGGGAAAAGATGGCAGCGGAGACGTAGAGGGTGCCAGAAAAATCCTGAATAAATGTGCAAAGCTAGCCGACAAGTACAACGATGTTACCAAAGGTCTTGCCAGCATGTTCGCTTGCAAACGCTGCAATGGTACTGGGTATGCAGATACGGAAGGGTTTGTTGAAGGGGCTGTGTGTCCCGACTGCGTGGGTGAAGGAGTGCGTGCGCCAGAGATTGATACTGCACCGGATGCTAGCCGCCTTGAAAAAAATCGTGAGTACAAAGAATTTCTGGAACGGCTTTTACATGGCAACAAAAAGGAGGATGAGTAAATGGGCGTAGAAAAACAACTATACGAGGCGTTACTATCTGCCAAGCAACTGCTTGGTAAGCTGCCACCGGACGGAATACCAGAGCTTGAAGGCATGGAGGCAGAGCATACTGCCTGCGAAATTGAGGAGGCACTCGAAGCCTATGCCAGAGACGACCATCGTCCACAGTATATCGGTGACATAAAGGAACTGGACGGTTGACACTAATACTTGAGTACGAAAATAAGAGGCAACTCCGGGCAGACATTGGGAAGAAGCTAAAGTATTCGGAGACGAACCCTAGCTGCCCGGAGTTCAGGCACAGAGGGAGGCTTCTTGCCCGTAGTAGAGATGGCACATGGATGGTTACCATACTAATGAGGTACGGGAGACTGACAGAAGTTATCTAGCTGATAAGGAGAACGAGACACATGAACAAGCATAAGCCTAAGAGTGGGCCAAGGGCATACACCAAGCGTTGGTTCAATATGCGCAGGAAAACTATAGGCGCAAGCGAGGCTGCTGCAGTATGCGGCATGTCAAGGTGGGCACAGCCACTTGCCGTATACCAGAGGAAGATAGACGGGGAGGGGGAGCAACCAAAGACAGAGGTGCAGATGATGGGCCATCTTCTAGAGCCCTCGATACTCAAGGGCTATCACATGAAAGTCAAGGGAACCATGCAGGCATCAGTGCCAATGCTAATACACCCAGAGATACCCTTCATGGTTGCAACACCTGACGCACTGTGGACTGACAGTGATGTACCCAAGAGTAAAATCATGGAGCATAACTATATCCCCGTCGATGCCAAGTCATCGAGGCAGCAGTCGCACTGGGGTAAGGAAGGGACGGATGATATACCCCAGGAATATATCATGCAGGCACAGCAGCAGATGGCTGTCACAGGTGCGATGCGATGCGACCTGCCTGTGCTTCTTCCTACCCTGAGCATAAAGGTTTACAGGGTGCTGAGAAATGACCCGCTGATACATACTATCGTGGCTGCAGAAAAGGAAATGATTGAGCGGATCGAGAACAGAGACCCACCCGAGGCAGACTGGACTCACCCTGGTGCAGCGGAGCTACTGGGGCAGGTGTATGGTGTCAAGCAGGAAGTGTCCGTTCAGTTAGATGGCTTCGCAAGCAGCTTGTGGGATGAGATGGAAGAACTCAAGGCACAGCGATCAAGCATTGATGGTGACATATCGACTCGGAGGGCAAGGATACTGAAGCTAATGAAGGATGCCGCCAGAGGTGCGCTACCAGATGGACGCACCCTGCGGAGGAAGGAGGTTCGCAGGGAGGAGGGAGTGGTACCAGCATACAGTTATGTAAGAATGTCATGCAGTAAACCCAGAGATGGAGAGCAGAGCAATGAGTGATAGCGAATCAATACCCGACTTGGCGGGCGTGGCTACCAAAGACTTAGTGGAACAGAAGGGGGGAGGATCATTTAGCGCATCGTATATTAACTGGGCTAGAACCCTGAACCTTCTCCGCAAGAACTCTCCAGGCTGGATGGTCATGGCTTGCGAGTCACCAGACGGTGGCATACTGTGGAGGTCTCCCGTTGGTGGCTATCTATTGCTGTGCCTGCAGCACATGGATGGCAGAACAACACCTGCTGTACCCCAGGCAGTCATGGATAATCGCAACAACGCTGTACCATACGACAAGATAACGGCCCGAGACATAACAGATACCCACAGGCGGGGTGCCTGCTTGGCACTGGCGATGCACTTCGGCTTAGCCTATGAACTCTGGGCGAAAGATGAACTCGAATCTGGCTACGGTGGCAGCAAGGCGGAAGCTCTTGCCGGGGCTTTGCGAGACACAGCTCCCAACTCCGGGCCTGCAGGCAACGGGTTCCGGGAGGAGGTGGCTAAAGAAAAGGGAGACGACGTTACTCCCTCGCCCGGCGATAACATACTTCCTGACCGTCCGGTAGGAAATGTATACGAGGCCATCGAGCGTATCAAGAAGTGCAAGACGGCGGGTGGTGTTGATAGGTCAATGGCCGACAGCATTTACAAGTACAAGTTCTCACTTAACGATAGAAACAGAATGAAAGAGGCAGTTGAGTATCGTACTTCACAACTGAAAGAAGGAGATTGAGTATGAGACATTTGCTGAGTTTGTTTGTGCTGCTTGCTGTGGTTGTGGCCCCGTATTATTGGGGCAGCTATGGCGGGGTGTTGCCAAACTATTACGGATTGCGTGGCAACTACAACTCGGGGTACTATGGATTGAAGGGTAACTACAACTCAGGATTCTACGGTCTCAATGGTCCGTATGACTCTGGCCCCTACAGCTACGGGGGAAGCTCCAACTACGGAGGCAGCAGCAACAGCAACTATAACTACGGAAACTAGGTACCCACCCCGGTAGTGCAGCGTCTGCCCCAGCTGCCCCCCGCCCTACTGGAGGTGCGGGGGCCGGGGTATTTTTTATGGAGAAAACGAATGGGCAAGGATGTCGAGTCGCAGATAAAAGAGGTAGTGGATCATTACCAGAAGTATGATGCGGACTGGATAATGAAACCAGGAGAGCGAAAGAAGGTGGTGGAGTATTTACTCTACGGATATTCGGCCACTGTCATCTGCGATGCTATCACCGGCATGTTCCTGAGCGAGTTCCATAGCGGAAAGAACAGGGACAATGCTGTATGGACTGGCTTCCACTATGTATTCCGTGAGCATAACTTCGATAAGTTCAGGAAGCTAGCTGCTGATGCGGGTCAGGCCGCAAGGCTCAAGAGCGAGAGGCAGGCAAGGAAGGAGGACGAGAACAGGAAGCGAAACATGGAGAGGAAGGATATGGCATCAAGGCATTTGGCTGGATTTAGATATGTGAATGAGGCCAGAAAGAGCATGGACAAGGGAAGTGGCGGGGGTATGGTAGAATAAAGCCTCAAGCAAGGAGGCGTAAGATGCGCATGGAGGCGATTAAATGGCTGAGAATAAAGGCAAGGGGGACGGCAAGGGGCAGCATCCTCCCGTGAATCTAGGCAATGTGCTGATTGCAGGCGAGGATGTACTCCTTCATTACCAGCTTACCAAGCTAATCCTGAGGTTCGCGACCCAGAATGAGGTAATGAGCCACAAGTTAATCGGATTGCTCGAAGCTGTGAAGCACGGGCTGCTGTCATATACTGATATGATATGCGTCACAAGCGACATGGAAGAAGCGGACGGCGACAATGATGGCTGACCTATACATCGGCGTGGACCCAGGCAGGTCTGGTGCCATCTGCTGCACGGACATGAACCGAGTAGCAGATATAATCACCCTTACGGACGTGAGCTACGCAGAGATGTGGAGCGCGATTACAGATTACATACATGGATCAGTGTGCGTGGCCTGCATCGAGCAGGTAAACGCCATGCCTGGACAGGGTGTATCGAGTACATTCAAGTTCGGTGAGAGCTATGGTTCCTTACTGATGCTGCTAGCTGCAGCAAAGGTTTCGTTTACAAGGGTACGGCCAGCGTCTTGGTGCAGTGAGTTCGGACTTAAGCGCGACCCCAATGAAACTCAAAGTGAATGGAAGAACAGGCATAAAGTGCTAGCACTCGAACTGTTCCCGGATACAAAAATAACACACGCAACCGCCGATGCCCTCTTGATTTCGGAGTACTGCAGACGAGAGAATATGTAATGCGAACACCGCTTGGCATGGAGGTAAGCGATGAGACCAGTGCTGATAACATGGAAGGACGCCGAGTGTCAGGAATCACGTTGGACTGACACAGAAGAAGCGATCAAAGATTGTCATGGTCCCCTCCAGCCATGCCGCACTGCAGGCTTCTTACTCTACGAACACTCCGGGCATATCACGGTTTGTCTAACTGATGGTGGGGCACAGATTGGTCCCCACATCACCATCCCTAGAGGCTGCATTATTTCGGTGCAGGATTTGGATGCCAAAGAACAAAGCTGACGAAGTACTCGGAACCATTCCCCAGGCTAATCGTGGTGGATTCTATGATGGTCTCGATGAAGAACAACTCAAGCTGTTCCACGACCTTGTGGATGTCTGGATAAACACACCCGACGAAATACATTCCCGGTCGTGGGAGAGAGTAGCAAGGACATTCGGCCCGCTGCTGGGGAGGCAGCGCCTCGCCACATCAACGCTACGGAGAGCAGTCACGGAGGTTGCCGATGGCAAGCGAGAAAGGAAATAAAGCATCCGATGTTCTCGAGCAGACCGAGAAGCACGCCAAGGAGCTGGTGGCCCTGGAGGAGAAACTCAGGTCAACAGAGGAGATGCTTGCGAGGGCCCAGGAACAGCTAAAGGATTCTCGTTCTACCAAGTACAGGGCCCCAAAGGGGAGGCAAACTAAATCCCGAAAGACGGACTACGTTCGGTTCATCATACCTGATGTCCACGGCTGCAAGATGCACAAGCCTTCTGTTGCTGCCATGCTTGGCGACCTGGAATCCCTGAAGCCCAAAGAGATTGTAATCATGGGAGACTTCCTGGATTGCGGGGGGTTCCTTGCCCAGCACCATACTTTGGGCTACGTCGAACAGTCAGAATATGAATACGAAAGTGACGTTACGGCGGGGAACAGCCTGCTGGACAAAATTCAAGAGGCTGCACCAGTTGCAAAGATACATTTTCTTGAAGGCAATCACGAAGCCCGCATTGAGAAGTACTGCGTAACTACTGCGCTCAGGAACGGTGCGCCTAACGTGTCCATTGAGGCGGAGCATCTGCGCATGCTGTACGGAACCGAGTATGTACTGAGCCTAGACAAGAGGGGTATCCAACTGTACAGGCAGGGGAAGTATTACCACGGGCTTGGCATCCCCTCTACTATAAAGCTGGGCAAGTGTCATTTTACGCATGGAGTCACCACCGCTGTCAACGCAGCTAAGGTGCATGCCGAAAGGTTCGGTGGTAACGTGGTGTTCGGTCATACACATAGGGCCGACAGCTACCACATACGAACTATATCTGCCGGAGTTATAGGTGCGTGGAACCCAGGTACCCTATCCGTGCTTCAAGAACTTTACATGCACCAGAATATTTCAAATTGGTCGCACGGATATGGGCTCCAGCTTGTCAAATCAGATGGAGACTTCCTTCACATCAACGTACCTATACGAGATGGCAAATCGCACTTCGTTGGAATTACGGAGAAACTCAGATGAGCAACCCAATGTACACCCCAGCCGACAGGCCACGCCGGAACAGGTCTCGCATGCTATGGTCAAAGCTGAAAAACTTCCTAGCTGGCTGGTCCTACAAGCTCACCACTCGCGCGGCCATGCGGTGGGAGATGAGGAAAAGAAGGAAGCTGTCATCAAAGTACGATCCCGTCTGGAAGGAATCATGGTGGGTGCTTGAGAGGCGGTACTCCAAACTAGCCAAGAGATTCTCCAAGCTGGAGCTAAAATACCTGGAGTCAAAAAGAGAACTGAGAAAGCTGCGCAACAATGGACAGGCCGAAGGCGACGGACACTGAACCCAGATGGTCTGCGTGGCTTGCCAAGCAGATGCGCGGAGAGTCAGAAGTCGCCACTCCCTGCGGTTCTCGCTGTGATATAGTCACCGAGTCTCATGCCTGGGAAGTGGAGTGGATCAAGAAGTGGAGCCAAGCACCGGGGCAGGCTGTATTGTACGGGTTACTCCTCGACAAAAAGCCTGGGATCATACTGCTATCAAGGAATAAGATGTCAGAGAAAGCATACTATCTCCGCTGCTGCTTGGTCTGCCGTGAAATTGGGGTGGAGCTTCGCGTGCATCCCACTAGGGGGTCATAGATGGGGGAGTCCTATGTTTCCTGGTGCTGCTGCTGTCATGCCACAAACTGCAACCTCACTAGATACCTGCAGAATACTGACTTCGAGGGGCGGTCCACGGATTGGGATCGAGAGAAGAATAGTGTACTATTATGTGACCCATGTTTGAAGAACGCAAAAAAAAAATTCAGGGAACTGAAGGTCTACCCGGACCCACCCTTGCATGGAGTGTAGAGGCAATGGGCAAGAGGAACCGCAAGGATTTGCGGAAGCTGTATGGCATGGAAGAAGTGTCTGACGATGTGTATAACACCATCATGCGGGCAGACAGTGGAGATGCTAGCGATGCTGACCACAGGATTCTAGAGCAATACATAAAAGAAAAGAAGATGGAGATAAGGGCGGTCAAGGAGGAGTTGGGTCTGGAGGGTGGCGGGAGAACTAGACTTCCCGGCAAAGCTGCCGAGAATGTACTCGTCAATCTATACCGGCTAACGGAGTATACCCTAGACAAGGAGGATGACGATGACTGAGGTTTACATTGTTTCGTCTCTGGTTGTGCTGTCAATACTTGGGGTGGCGTGGCCGAAGATTAGTTCATTCATACTAAAGAGTGGTTCCAGCAGAGACCCAGATAAATTTCAGCGTAGAATGGATTTAATAAACGACCTGCTTGATGCGTGTGATGGCTGCGAAGCAGAGACCAAGGCCGTTGTAGTGGCCGGTGATGTTATTGCAAAGCACTGGAAGGATAGTGACCATGAGTAGTCTATTTAGGTTTGCGCCCATCGTCTTGCTGGTCTTGTATCTCGCAGTCAAGTTGGTGCCGCTCATGCGGGATTCAAAGACAGAAGAATACGCGCCCACCGCTTCGCAGCAGAGATTGCTAGAGCCTGTACGTGACGCTGTGGATGGAGACCGGGATGCCGCCAAGGAATTCACTGGGTTATATTTTGGATTGGCCTTGGTTGTTGGGGCAGATGATGTGATACTAAAGACAACAGGCGATGTTCGCCGGGCGCATGAGAACGCTGGGGCTCTGGCCATTCAGGCGGGAGAGATACCCCGCATACCTGGGTACGCGAAGGCAGTCAACGACTACCTGACAGCAGAGATTGGCAAGGATAATGTGCCGCTCGACCCAGCGAAACGCAAGCAAATAGTAGATGCTTTCAAAGGACTAGCATGGGCAACAAGCCAGTAAGAGAGCGACTCAAGGGGATTCGCAGCAACAAGGATTTGCTTCGCGCATACTCGCGTGGCTTTCCTGGTGTCTACTCAGACCCAGGGGAGCATGAGAAGTTCCTTGACATAATGAACTACACGGTAGGAATGGATGCAGCCCATGACGGTGGGTGGGCAGATGACAGCAAGGGCAAGCTGGTCATACCATACGAGAATATAGAGATGCTGTTCCCTGGTGGGCAGCCGGGGCCAGCACAGCGGCGTGGCGACTGCGTGAGCCATAGCTCAGCTAACGCTGCGGAACTTACATTGGCATGTGACATTGTGAGTGGTGAACCGGACGAGGACACTGGAAAGATTGAAGGTGCGCCGGAGATTTCGGTAGAAGGAATCAAGCAGGGCATCCTTTCCACTGAAGCAATCTACTGGTGGCGTGGGCATGGAGGTGACGGATGGAGTTGCGCTCACGCTGGTCGTGTCATGTGCCAAGAGAGTGGCATGTGGGTGCGAAGAAACTACCCTGAGTTTGGGTTTGACTTGACTCGATACTCAGCGCAACTGGCTGGCAAGTGGGGTAGGTCCGAACCCCCAGATGGAATAAAAAATTTCGGGATGAAGCATAGAATTCGGCAGGCCACTGAGTTGGATTCCTTTGATGAGGTGCGTGACTTCTTGGGCCAGGGCTACGGTATATCTACCTGCGGGGGGGAGGGGTGGAGTAGCACAAGAGACAAAAATGGATACAGTAATCGGCGCGGCGGCTGGTCTCACGCATTTTCAGCCATCGGTGCTGACGACCGTGATGTTATTAAACAGAAGTACGGCGAGCCCTTGGTCCTGTTCATGAACAGTTGGGGGCATTGGAACTCAGGCGGTACGCAGATACTGGGCACGACCATAGACATACCTGCGGGTAGCTGGTGGGCTAAGTGGTCCGACTGCAAGCGAAGGTACTTCGTTGCTTTCAGCGGGGCCGATGGCTGGCCAGCTCGTAAGCTGCCTGACTGGGGAGCAGACTACTGGAGCAGAGTGAAGTAATGCCAAACTGTACGTTACTATTAAACAAGGAGAGTGCTATGAGGAATGCAGTATGTTGCTTATTGCTTAGCTGTTTTATTTTCGGAGGCATGGCATGGCGGGTGAATTCTCGTCGGGCCAATCGGAAGAATGGCAGGCCGGTTGCCACTAAGGTACTCAAAGTGTTTAAGGTTTTCCAATTGCCATTCAGGTGTGACTGTGGTTAAAGGAGCGAGAGCATGGATAACAGTATATGCGGCACAATAGCCGTTATTGAAGACGCCAAAGAATACGGAGAGAATGGGTTTCGCAAGAGGCTGATGGTCCTGATACAGAGCAGGGGAAGTCGGTATGACAATTACATCCCCATGGAGTTCATCCAGGACGACTGCGACATTGCCGATGACTTATCCGTTGGCCTGGAGGTAACGGTTAGATTCAGGATCAGTGGAAGGAAATGGACTAGCCCAGATGGCGAGGACAAGTATTTCTGCAACCTTGAAGTCGTCGATGTGGTTGGCGAACATGAGATGCAGAAGGCATCTGGCCCACCCATGCCACCAGAGCAAGACTCTCCAGACCATTACCCTTCTCCAGGCGACGAGCCGTTTTAGAAATGTGTGACCATGAGAGTATTGCTATGTGCGTTATTATTGTGGGCAGTGTCCTGTCAATCATGTTGCTGGGCATGGACCGCAAGTGAATGGCTAGGTGTCGTCGAGGCCACTGCTGGAACAGTGGTTCTCAGGCCCATGAAAACGCCTGCAGGTGACATCTGCGAAAACTGCAGTGGCACAGGCAGGCTTGGTGACGGTACTATTAGCGTCGAATGCCCGGCATGTGAGGGCACCGGAAAGCCGATACAGCCGGGCGGGGGGAGGTCGCCACGTGGAGGCTGCCCTACCTGCGGCTCCCCTGCTACAATAGAAGCTAGCCCCACCCCGCCAGGGATGGATGCTCCCGCCGTAAAGCATGATGCTGCCACCAGCGGCGGGGGCCAATACAAGCGAGGCCTATTCAGGAGACGATGATGGAAGGCTACCGGAACTACCAAGCAAGCCCCAACCGTCCGGCGCAGCAAAGCAGGGCACTTCCTAGCAACCCACCCCAGGCCTCGCAGAACGATGGTCCCCCGAGGTTTCAGTCAAGGGGGCACTATCTAGCTGCAAGACGGCTCAAGAACATGGACCAAGCACGCAGGTCGGGGGCGAATGTTGGCTTTGCAGCCATTCACCCAAGGGCATTTAGCAGGCACTGGCTGTCATCCCCATGGAAGGCCTATCAGGGACCGCTCGGGAAAAGGGGCCGTGCCATCCTGTCTCCTAAGAGAGCAAAACTACTAGATTCCATGTCAGCGGGCGGGGTGGACCCGGACACAGGGCAGCACCCAGACGAAATAATGCCAACCACCGCGATTCCACAACAGACAGGGTACGACCCAGACGCTTACCACAGCTATCAGTAGCCCTTAACCAAGGAGAGGGGGTGATCGAAGATGCCCAGAGGAATATTTCGCAGCAACCTGAAAACGACGATAGCGGGAGTAGCAACTGCTATCGTTGCCATATCTCATGCAGTCATTGAGCTTATAAATGGCGGCACACCAGACTGGACTACAACCATAGCGGCTGTCACTGCTGCTCTGGGTCTTCTCTTTGCGCGGGATTCATAATGGCCAGCACAGTAACAGCCGCTACATTGACTGTCACCATCACGGAGTCCGTGACCCTCAATGGTTCAGACCAGGGGGCCACGAACTCCATGACAGTCGCCTCTGTCAACGAGGTTTACAAGCGCATCGTCACCTGCGTTGATGACACTGATTGCACCATTGCCGTGTTCAAGAGTGCTACCAGTACATCGGATGGAGCCCTTGATGTAGAGGATGTACGCTACATAAGGGTGACTAACCTGGATGACACCAACCCGATCAACCTGTCGCTCCAGGTGGATGCCGATGAGAATGACTCTGCAGCCGATGCGTCATGCACCATACTCATTGAGGCTGGCAAGAGCTTCATCATGGGCACTCCTTCGGACGGAGTTGCGGTCAGTGACGCTAATGCTACCATCGTGACGGCGCTAAACAACCTTGAGAGCCTTCTCGTTGACCCGCTATCTGAGAGCGTGGACGTAGAAGTGTTCATCGCCAGCGTATAAGGAGAGACCATGCCACTCAAAAAAGGCAAGTGTAAGAAGTCCGTTAGCAGTAACGTCAGTAAGCTGCGCAAAGAGGGCTATCCCCAGCGGCAAGCTGTGGCTATTGCTGTAAGCAAGGCCGGGAAATCAAGGCGCAAGAAGGCTTAACGGCGAGAAACTCTGCCGCATTATCGCTTCGATCAGTAGCCGCTTTGAGCGCCACTTTTCTTATTGCTCTTGCCGATGCGGTCCTTCGACTCACCAGTTTCAAGGACTTCACGCTTGATTACATTCGGTACGCGCGTGGCAGGAAACTCTGCCGCATTGTCGCTTCGATCAACGGGGCTCTTGCGACCGCCTTTGCTGTTTTCAGCCATCAAATTACTCCATGGTAGAACTACCCGGCAGCGATTGCGTCAAGCCTACGCAGCTTGTCTTCTTCCCTGCCACCGCGTCTCTTTTTATTCAGGGCCTTGTAGTAGCCTTGCATCAATAAGCCCTGCCTAAATTCTTCTTCGCCTATTTTACCATCACGGAGCAGTTCAAGCAACTTGTACCTATCTATGTAGGGCTGCTTGTACTCTCCACCGAACCCACCCTCTTTCGCTATCTCCTCGAACGCTTGCTTGGCAGCGTAATCCTGCTGGTACGGGCTCAGTGTGGTGGTTCTTATGCCTGTCAGGAAGTTCAGTGCCTTCTCACCGAGGTCCTTACGTGGGTCAGTAAGCTGCCGCAGGGTTGTGGCATACCTACTCATGGGGGATGAAGACACTGCCGCCTCAAGTAGTGGGCTACCAAAGGCTGGGTCAGGCTTTCCGAATTGCTTAGTCCCGGTTACCCCCTGACGGACGTTCGACCCGATCCTGCCAAGTACCGGGTCCATGTCAGACAGCGCTCGGCCAGTTCCACCAGGGCCTGTCTGGAAGAAGCTGTGTCCAGTAAGGTATTCCAGTGGCCCCTTAAACAGGGGGTTGGTCCTCCGCATAATTTCATGGAATGTGCGGCGACCAGCTTTAGTTACGTCACCCCTTCCAAGCGGACCTAGCCCGCTAAGGTAGGATATTGGGTCTTCGTGTGCCAGGCCCAAGCCGGTAATGAAGCTCACCGCCCCTTCCTCTTGCGGCTTCATCCCTAGCCATTCGGAAGGAATGGTTGTCTGACCACCTATGTACTCAGGAAGGATCGCGCCCTTGTCTTCTGATGCCAGCCTGCTACCACGGATTGTCATGCCCATCAGCCCACCGGGACGTTCGGCAAGTGTAGACAGGAACAGTGGGCCCATCTTCCTAGTGAAGGCATAGAAGGGTACAGCCCTTCGCATGACACTTTTCTCGAATGGGGCCAGTCTGCCGTAATCAAACTGCAGGTCACGCACCCTGCTCGATGCCTCCGTTGCAGAGAGCCCCTTCCTTCTCAGGTACAGGTACATGGGAACACGGTTAGTGAATTCCACATGCCGGTTGAAATCAGAACCAGCCCCAAGCCCTGTTCTCAATGCAGCGCGGGATCGTCCAAGGGTAGCTTTCGCACCAAGAGGCTGTGTCGCACCAGTGTATCCTTTGCCAATATGTGGCCGGGCTGCGACGTGTTCTGCCGCCTCGCCGTACCTTCTCTGTAAGTTCGGGAGCCACTCCCTGGGGTCAATAAGGGTCCTGATGGCTGAGCCTTCGCCAAGTAATGTCTCGTCTGCTCCACGGAACATCCCGCCCGGAGACGACCTTTGGACTCCCCTCTCAGCAAACGCAGGCCTGTTGCTACCGATGCGGGGTACGTCCTGAAAATGGTGACGACCCTCAACAAACCCCTCCGCTTGTATTTCCTCCATCCACCGCACCCACTCTTTGCCCGTTGGGTTGGCTCGCATCTTCCCAGCATCAGAAACTGCCGCGAGATAATCCGCAAAGTCCCTGGCGTTTCTTATTTCACCAGAAGATATGTTCACGAACTGGCCAGACATGAGGTTCCTCATGCCGAAGGACGCGAACGGGAGCGTGACATTTGCCTTGAACTGTGCTGTTGCTGTATCTATAACTTTCAGCAACGATTTCAAGCTCTCTGGCTGGGTTGCTAAATGTGTGCCAGCGAACTGCTTTACTAGGTCTTCGGGAACATTCATCTCCGCAAGCCTGCGAAGGTTT
>TARA_R110002110_G_scaffold27117_2_pt1 | contig 15510 bp, 31 predicted proteins | sample TARA_R110002110 | Tara Oceans TARA_R110002110 (sample SAMEA4397330) | marine metagenome | biome: Polar Biome; feature: [SRF] surface water layer (ENVO:00010504); material: water (ENVO:00002006), including particulate matter (ENVO:01000060) such as... | depth 5 m
AGTTAGCAACGTTAGTTTCTGCACTGATATTTGCAGGAGTACCATTTGAGTTTTGGAATTGAACTGTATTAGTTAATCCCATAATATAGTTAGGTACAACCATTATATCACCAAAGTCTGACATATAAACATCTACTGATTGTCTTAGCTTTCCTTTCTCATCAATGTTTCTTACAACACCAGTATCACTTATCATCAAGTCAGAGAAATCTCTTCTTAACTTTGGTGATAACATAACTTTAGTAGCTTTACCACCTTCTTCATAGATCTTCTGCATTACAGAATCAATCTCTGTAAGTGCTAAAGAACCTAAAGTTGGTACTGCAGTAGTTGTTAATGAAGATAGAGGCTTACCTGTTCCATCGCCTTGAACGAGTGGAGCAGCCCACTGACCTACATAATTAACTGTAGAAGTATCATTTATAAAAGATTGAAATCCACCAGCAGATCTTGCAGTGTTACCCTGACTACCTACAGCTGCAGATACGTTATAAGAATGAATCATATCATGCTCAACGTCTCTTCTTAGCTCAGTTCCTCTTTTCTTTAACTGATATGCATATTCGTCTGCAACACCAGCTTGATCAACTGCACGTCTAGTTCCTGACACAGCAATAGTTTTACCATTGATCTGTGTGTAGTTTCCTAGTCTGGTTCTATTAGGACCTGACACAGCAAACTTAGCACCAGTTGCAGGAGTAGCACCTGTACCACCAGAACCAGTTGCATCTGGAGCAATCCAGTCTGTACCTTCAGCGATCAATGAAGATCCTGGAGCTTCCAGTGTATCTGTCTGCCATTCGTGATAAATTGCAGTTGCTTTTGATTTTCCGATTGATGACATAAAAGGAGTTTCATCCCTTGTGATCATCGTGATAAAGTTCGCTAGATCTTCCCTTTCAGAAACATCTTTATTCGTTGCGCGAGCAGGACCTGCTGGTCCGCCGACGCCTCTTACGCCTAGATTACTAGCCATTAGTTTTACCCTCCAAAGGTATTATATTATAAATTTAAGGAGCGCTCAGCAAGTCCTCTAAGGAAATCCATTTGTTCTGTATCGCTTGCATTACCACTTAACGCTTTGCTTCTTAATGAATCAGCAGCTGTCTTCTTCTTTTTAGAAGCTGATTGCTGTTTCTTTAAAGGAGCCTTAGTTGCAGTAATTTGCTTTCGCTTTGCAGTACCTTTAGTAATTCCTTGTTTAAGCTTTCTATAATCATCAACAAACTTAACAATGATAGGGCTGGTAATAGTATCTAATAGCTCAGACGGTATACCTTCCTCTATTGCAAATTCACGAATATTTTTGGCAGTAGTTTCATCAAAGCCAGGGATTAAATCAGGAATAGCTTTATTAAAGTTATCTAATTGTTCATCCCATAGTTTTTGCGTTTGCTCTTGCGTTTGTTTTTCAACCGCCTTAACAAGTGCTTCTCTTTGGTTTCTTGCGTTCCAATATTCTTTTTGAATTACTTCGCGTTCATCTTTAAGTTCACCAATTGCATAGCTATCACCATCTTTTCTAGCAGTTTCTATTTTACCTTCAAGTTCGTGATAAGCTTTGGACTGGGCTTGTTCAGCGTTGTACAAAACAGAAACAGAAGCTTGTGATAATTTATTTATCTCTTCTACTTTAGTTTGGTATTCCGTATCTAAACCTTTCCGTGCTTCTCCAAGTTCTCGACCCTTTTTAGAAAGATGTTGTTCAGTAGAGTAACCTTTAATAAGATCACTAAATAATACTTCAGTCTCTTCGCCATCAACTTTGATAACAACTTTAGCATTCATATCTAAATCATCAACAGCATAAATCTCAGATTCTTGGGTAGACTCATCATCCTCATCCGCTACTTTTTCTGTTTCTTCTTCAGATTCTTCTTCAACTTCTTCACTTACGGATTCTTCAGTAACGTCTGGGTCTTCTGTTTCTGATTCGTCCGGGTCTAACTCAGGTACTTGCTCATCGGGTAGAGTATCTACAAAATCGGAATTTTGTACAATGTCAGCCAGCAATTGTTCTTCTGTTCGACCAACCTCTGCTATAGAGTCATCCCTAAGGGTAGAGTCTATTGTTGCTTCGGTATTTTCCATCTATGCTACCTCCTTCTTTGGTATAGCTTTTGAAATTAGCTTAGTATAAATATCTTTTAAATTATATAATGAAACGAGAGCCGGTGCATTCATTTTAGTTTTACCTGCGCTTCTCATTGAATCATATTGTAAAGTATTTATCATTAATTCTACATTATCTAGTAATGCAATTGTATCAATTTCCCTCATTGACATTAGTGTCGTCCTCCTGTAGGTGTGGAATATTTTTTCCATACATCTCAAAGTTTATCATTTTCGATTTAACACTTCCTAATGCCATTGCCGAAGAGTAGAGGAACTCTCGAGATTTAGTTTCGTGTGGTTCAGTCTTAAGCCACTCGATAAAGAAGTCAATTAAGACTTCGCCGTATACTTCATCAAAAAACTCATCGCGTTCTTTAGCCGCAAAGTGACCTTTAACATGGGCCCTTCGCGCTAATTCTTCGGGATGTACTTTATGATTACCATATGATTTAGTGTTACCCAGCTTCGTCTCAGCTGTCTGGCGATACTTTTCCACTATCTAAACCTTATGATACATGTACACTCGCTCATTAAGTTGAGCAGCTGTACCGTGTCCTGTTTTTACATTAACCATTGTAACAGCACCATGAGTGCCGACATGAGTAACATCAAGATAGCTTTTCTTTTCAATCGTATGTACTAATCCTGGAGAGTGATGTGCACCTCCAACATGTATGTCTAGTGTTATAACTGAATCAGTTTCATTTATAAGCACAATATTTTTATTAACAGAGGTAGTTGTTACACCTCCACCAGTTTGTGCAGCACCTGTGCCAGTGCTACCTATTATTACGTGGGCCATATTAAATCATCTCCTGTGATGGTTCTTCTACCTTAGGTTGTTCCTTAGGTGGTTGTGTTGGATTTAAAAGTTCTCTTGCCATTCCAATTACATCTCTATAATCAGGATGAGGAGGTAACTGCGCACCTTCCTTAGTTGCTTTTATAGTTAAATTTGCCCACTCTTGAAAATGTCTGTCAATTGATACAGCGAGCTGTTTAGAATTATCATCCATTGTATTCTTACTTTGAGCATTAGTATAATCAATGTTAGCTTTACTTAGTTCAAGCTCTGACATTAACTTTGCTTTAGTAGCTTCTTGTTGTAATTCAGCAGCTTCAGATTGTTGCTTAAGTGCTTCAGCAGCCTTCTGTTTAAAATCATCAGTTGTATAATCTTCTAAGAAATCATTACTGTCTAAGTTCATTGCTTCTATTAGTTTAGTAGCTAGCACTGCTGGCGCCTCAGGTTTAATAACTATTCCTGCACCTTGTTTGTTTAAGCTTGGTAAAATTTCTTGGCCAACCTTTACAAGCTTACTGATTAATGTTGAATTAGAGTTCTCACCAATATCTAAATGAATTTCAACATCCATCTTTGATGGAAGTGTTTCCATATTAACAGAACCATATACGCCTTGCATATTATAAGGTAACTTACCTTTCATATTTTTATACATAGTCATGTAGATACCAGCAATCAAAGTCTTAAAGCCCGTCTCAGCAAAACGTCTTGCTATATGTTGTATACGTTTTTGAGCAGCACTTTGTACAGCACTCATCTTTGCTTCTGAATTTCCAGATACATAAAGTGTATCATTTAAACCTTGAGCAGCCTTAGACATTCCTGTTGCTTGTTCTTTAATCATTTGTAGATGTTGAAGTAGTGGTACAGTACCTGTTGAGATAGTCTCAGGAGGTAATGCAGCTACAGCACCTTGAGGATTACCATTAGTAGGTATGATCTGTTTAGGTTTCATATTTTGTAAAGCACTAAAGTCTACTACATTTGGATCAGCTAGCTTAGGTGAATAGTTTGTAAGATATGTATTTTCTACAAATCCTCTTAATATAGCAGTAGATGCTAAGGTTGAGGATCTAGCAAAGTCAGCCATTGACAAACCATAAAACTCATGAGGTATATCAATAGGTACAATAGAAGCTAGATTAATAAAATCAATATCTTCTTCAAGTAGTATATGAGTGCCTATAGTAATAAAACGTTTTAGTTCTGCAATACCATCGCCATCACGATCTACTCTCATCCATGATTCAGTTATTGTAACATCTCTATTAGCTTCATTAGGTATCACATCATTTGAGTTAGACCCTTGCCAATACTCTTGACCTGTTACTTGCTTTCTTGCTGCAGTATCTTCAGCATACTTCATTGAGCCTAACCAATTATCACTATCATTTAGGTCATCCCATGAATCAATGCTCTTAGCTTCCTCAGGCCAGTACTTTCTTACCTCTGATCTAGTCATATCAGTTTGAATACCAATGTAACTAGCATCCTCTAACTTTGTTGCATCCCTTGAGATACGAAAATTTTCTGGTGGTATTAATTCTATTTTAACTCTGGAGTGATCTATCTTTTTACGCACCCTTACATTAACATATATAAGCTCAACTTCAGGACCAAGACCATCGGCTTCACCAACTACCTTGTTCTCGTACTCAAGCTTACCCACTATTTCCATTGAGTCATTTGATAATATTTCATCAAGCTTAGTCTGACTGATCTCTTCAAATTCTTCGAAGATGTATTCAAAATCTGTAATGTAATCCCAACGACATATTGCATTTTTCCACAATAGTGCAGATTTCATCCATTGTTGTAAAATTTCCCAGCCATTATTCTTTTTAAATAAACAATAGTTTACTATATTACTAGCATCTTTAGCTGCGCCAAAGGCCCCAGGTGTCTCATCATATGGTACAAATCGTGCTAATTTCTGGTTGTTTAAGAACAAATCACTTAACACAGCAGTGTATGCTTCTACTACTTCTGTAGTTGAGGTGTCTACTATTGTTGATACACCTTGTGGTGCTAGGTGAAAGTCTGGTACACCTGCGTACTCATAGGTTGCTTTTAATCTTTCTCTAGCTAATTCAGAACTATTCAGCCAATCGCCTGTAGAATTTTGAACGCCTCTCTCTATTAAATTAATAAGGGACTCATCATCAACCACTTCTTTATAACCTTGTGTAGCCATTAATACTTACCTCCTATTGGTGAGTATATCTTTGCAGCTTTTTCTAGTTGCTCTGATGTATACTTACCAGCCTTAGGTAATTCTTTTTGAGGCTTCTTAGCTGGTTTCATTTCTTTAGGTATCTCTACATATCTTGGCATGATCCGCTCCTGGGTTCAATCAATGTTATTCATTCTTTCAATAAGTCTATTAGCTCTATTAGTAACTTGCTTATGCCATCTTGAGTCTTCCATTTCTATTGCTGCTTCTTTCCAGTTGTGTGTGGATAGAGCAACTTTAAACTTTAAAAATTTTCTCATTCGAGGACTACCCATATTAAACATCATGTTAGCTACAATGAGTTGGGCCTCTTCTGGAAGATCATCAAAAAATACGTACACGTTTTTACAATCGTTTAATACTATCTGTACATCTTCTTCAAATGCATCAATACATCTTTCTTCACTGATAGGCTCCCCTACCCCATACTCCCACTCTGGATCAGAACGAGTAACCAAGTGACCCACGCCAAAAGTACGTAAGCCAAGATGGTCTAGATATATGGATTCTTTGTAGCCTTCATCAATTTTTAATTCTTCCCTTAATGTATCTATATTCATTTTATCTGTGCCTCGCAACTTTCTTTGCAATCTTTTTAGGTTGTTTTGAATGTTGTTTACCTGCCTTTGTGTCTTTTCTTTTTGCCCGAGTGGTTGCAGCGTATTCTGATGCTGTAAGAGACTTAACAGCTGAAGCCGGCATATAGCGCTCGCCAGTAGCTTTTGCACCCACCGTAGAGGGCTTACCACTTTTTGTTGTCCATTTTTCTTTACCCCATTTCTTAAGGCTAAGTTGTTGTTTCTTTAGGGGCACTATCTATAACCTCCACCTTTGGCTTTATACTGCTTAGCTAACATTTGTGCTTTACGTGCACTCCATTGTCCAGGTCTACCACCTTTATTACTTGCTTTTATTCTACTAAATAAACCTTTACGCATTGTAGGTTTAGTATAGTTACCTGCTTCATTTACTGCCATAACAAAAAACTCCTACCACTTTACTTTGTGAGACCAGTACTTAGCCGATAATGGTCCTTCAGGTTTACCTTGAGCATTATGTCTTGCGTAGTAAGATTTCTTTCTAGCTTTATCTTTAGCAGTTGTAGGATTCTTTCCTGCGCCTGATACACCTTGTTGTCCAAATCTTATAAGCTTTTCTTTCCCGCCACTACGTGCTAGTACAGCATGTGATTTTGTTTTATGGCTTGGTGTACGTTTTGGTTTATTATAACCACTAAATGTTTCATTTCCTTTTTTTATCATTTTTTAAATCCCTAGAGTGAAATAGATATTTACTGTTAGAAGTATGTTTAACACCAGACATAAGCTTACCTTTAGCATCTTTATGCGTTCCACCTTTATGCTCTGTTCCATTTTTAAAATAATGTTTTACGCCTTTCATGTCCTCACCTCTTTTTCTTTTTTAATTTACCATCAAATGGTTTTGCATCTTTTACATTGTCAGAGCCTTTACCTGCAGGACTTCCACTAATATAATCATACACCGTTAATGGTATAGCCAGAGGTCCAGCAAATTTAGCACCTTGCTTTAATGCAGACATTCCGACTCTTGCAGGGCTCAAACCTAATGGCTTTAAAGTATTTGTCCATGATATTTTAGAAGGTTGATTAGGTAAAATAGCTTCATAGTATTTATTTTTAAATTTATCTAATGGCATATTCTTATAATCTAAATCAAATTGCTTACGAAGTTTTACTGCACTTGGTAAGGCTTTACTGCCTATTGGTTTTTTACTAAATTCTCCAAGATCATCAGATTTGTATTCAAGAGGATAATTTTTTTCTAAAATTCTTCGTTTAACTTTATGTGCTGTATTAGCTCTTTCAACACCTTTTCTAAAGTTTTCTAAAGAAACTTTTGACTTACTTACCTTACCTGCTAGTGGACCATATCTATACATTTCTGCTTTTCCTAAACGAGGACTCCACCAATTTCCTGGGTTTGTATAATTAGATCCTCGATATATTTTTATATCAGACATAGTAATTACCCCTTTTTACTTTTTATTCATCCATGCAGTGGTACCCATATACGCACCTACGATACCAGCACCACTTATATAAAATAAATTACTAATATCTGCCAGCGCTTTAACACGTTCTATGTCTACAAAAAACATTACTAATGTAAATACGCCCATAGCTATTAAAGTATATCTTGCCATTCTTAATTGTGCTAAATGTTTTCTTAATTCATCTTCTGTTGCTTTAATCATTTTAGCGTGTTCTAATTCCTCATCAGTAACTATCCCATCACCATCTGCATCATAGTCATTATAGACACTATTTTTTTCTAATGATTTTTTCATATGCTTCTCTGATTTCTTCTATTGTTCTATTACAACCAACACAAACTTTATTCAGGTTTAGCTGGCAAATCCCGATACACGGCATCACTTTCCCATTCATAACCGTAGGTCTCTTTCCATAATAGATACTCCTTATTTTCATCATCTTCTATCTCTTTATCATCAGGCATTGGTAACCTCCTAAAGTGGCGGATTTATCCCCTACTTCCGCCGGAGTAGTGAGGACAAGGGAATCTATAGCCAACTTGTATCATCTTGTACGAATGTTTCCGAACGTTGAGACCAAGGGACTTTATTCATTGTAAGCTTATCATAATGGGTTCTTAATGTTTCTAAAGCAATAGCTGTTGCCATTACTGTATCATCATGACAGCCTGATGCTGCTTCAGTTTTACCTGTAGGTGTAGAGATGTAATCTTTTAATTCTTGAATCATTATTTTAGATCCAATCCATATATCATCATTCTCTATAGCATTCTTTAGGTTACCTATAATATGTGGCTTAGTTACTTGAGTTGTTCTAAACCCTGGTATCAATCCTTCTTCTTTAGATATAGAAGATATTTTAGTTTGTTTATATAGATTTATATAATTCATCTGCGCTAGCCTAGATAATGTAGCTACCCCCATTGAATTACTTTCAACAGTCAATAATGCATTATTAAAGTATCTACCTAAATAAAACAAAAGATCTCCAAACTTACTAGGATCAATATAGTTATTTCTATATAAACCTATAACTCTTCTTTCTGTATCTAAGACTACTGCTGTCGAATAATCCTGACCTACCCCTAAAGCTACATCAGCAGCAACAATATAATTGCTATCCCAATTGGGGTAATCCCATATATGTAAGTTTCCTTCATTAGAGTGCTCCCATGCTGTAGCTTCAAAGTCAAATAAGTATTTCTTTTCAGGTTCTATAGGTATTAGTCTTGCAACTTTCTCTGAATCAAACACTGATGATCCCGCTGTAATAAACGCTTCATCAGGAGATGCTGGGTATTCCTGGCGGAACTTCAGTTCCCCACCTTCAGCAATCTTCAACCGACGCCAATAGAGTTGATCATTAGTTAGACCATAATCCTCTACAAGTAGTTCCTCTTCCGAGGAGCGTTCAAAACCTTCTGGAGCTTTCCTACAATACTCTGGTGTAGAATACCAGGGTAGAAACAAAGGAAGATATTCATTTTCACCCTCTATTGCACCTTTCCATAATCTATAGAATTCTCCAGTTGCACCATTAGCAGTTGACTCTAGTATAACTTCTGTACCCGGTGCTTCTGATATACCCTGGAATAAACCAGCTAATATCTTTTCATCATGAGTCCAGAAGGCTACTTCGGATAAGTGCGCAATCGTCGGAGTTGTCCCACGACCAGCCTCCGGAGAACCCGCCGTATACAACCTATAGGAAGATACAGGTTTCTCATTAGAGCTATCTCTCTTAAAGTGTGGAGAAGATATAACAATTTCTTTTGCATTTGATTTCACCTCATTAGGTCTATATTTAGGATTCATATTCTTAATGATATTCCTACTCATATTAAACAAGGCATCTGACGTTGCACTATCATGTGCCATCACAACAGATCTAGCGTGAGGAGTAAAATATGTTTTCCAAAATACTCGACCTGCACAATATGTACTTATACCTTGTTGCCGAGCTTTGAGAATAATAGCGCGAACCTTACCGGTTTCTTTCAGCTGCTTATCCAGGGCTTTTGTAATGATTTCTTGACAACTATTAAAGTTGAAATCAACAAACCCAGCTCTAGCATCCTTTGTAATAATCTTTATGTTATCTTTAGCAAACAGTGTGAAGTCCTTTTCATAGGAGATAAGCTTAGTACGCCTTTGTTTTTCTTCTAATAGGGACAATAATTCTTTTTGTTTATTCATTTTTATGTCCTCATGAATAAGTTACTTTAAGGGGACATTTAAAGTCAGGGAGGCCCAGGAGAGTTAAATGTCTCCTTAAAGAGGGGGGAGACCTATATACTGTATATGTTAAGTATATTATATAGTGAGGTAGAGTGAGGTAAGTTGTGATAGGGTGTGACAAGAGAATAAGTCTAACTAAACCAAATATATATAGTATACCCTATATATCTCTATACCCCCTAATATACTATATCACACTTTTATAACCCACCCACTCCTACTATACTTACTTACACTACTATTTACTTAAATATTCTCACTATACTACATATCTATAAATAACCATTCCCTATTCCTTATCAACACTTCATCACACTATAAATAATAAATTAATATACTTCATCACACTATATCTATCTACATATCATACTTAATCACTACCTTATCTATACCTCATCACTCTAACCTACTACAGAGAAATTAATCATTTCTCTTACTATAATATAAATATCTTTTATATTCTTTTATATTCTTTATCTTAACTTATTATCTTATTAAATATCTTTAACAATTAATTAATATCGGAACCTTATCCAATGACACATCCATTAAATTTAAATAATCTTTATCTAAAATATCATACTAATCCTACTAATACACTTCCTTACTTTCCTTTTACTCCTTATACTAAATCTAAACATAACTTATCTACTTTAATTAAATATAAAATACTTAAACTAACTAAATTTAATTATAAATATATTAATCCTTCAATATTTAATACTACATATTTATTATATACTAACATTCCTTTACCACTATTCTTAACATCTTTAACATATACTTTAATAACTTCTAAATTTCACTCATTAACTAATTATAAATATCACTAATAAATAACTAATATCTATTATAATAATAACTTTATACTTCTATATAACTTTATTATTATAATATATATTTTTTATTCCTCCACCATCAATCCCTCATCAACAATCTTACTTAACCTACAGAGATCCCTCATGTTATTCACAATCATATTATCTACTATAATATTCATTGCATTCCTATTTATATTATATCAATTCATAACCTTAATAACAATCTTTAACTCTTCTAAATAGAAAGTTCCCTTATGTCACATCTTAAACAATATAATCAATATCTTTTAACTCTTCTATATCTTTCATTATCTACTTTACTATTCTTAATATTCATAATTACAATATTTATAATCTTTCCTTAACCTAAAGAAGCTATCGCTTCTTTTTCTATAATACATTAATTCCTTTTCACATCTTTAAATAAACCTTAAAAAGAAAGCTAAATCAAATGACAAATCCAATTTCAAATATCCAACTCGATTACTTCTATCTTTCATTTAATATATTTACTAATTATATAATTAAATTTAATTCTATTCCTACTCATCAACAATACTTAACTCATACCGAAGCTAAACAAATAGATAATTTAAACTACTATTATAATTTACATTTATATAACATTCTTAATTCTAAACAAAATCCAATACCTGAATTAGCAGTGAACTCACCCTTATATGAATCTCACCTTAATAAAATAAAAATATCTAACTACTCTACTCCTCCTTCTTATTACTTTCACCCTTAAACTAATAATATAATAATATCGTTATACTTCTATATAACTTTATTATTATATTTATTTTCTTTATCCTCCAACATCTCTAACCTACAAAATTAAAGAAGCTATCGCTTCTTTTTCTATAATATAATTTTATAATTACGTAACCCTTTCAAAGATTCACAATTATAAATTATATTTAATTAAGTTCTCAACGTACTTCCTGAGTATCCTTAGAAGATAAAAACTGCTTACTTAATTAACTTCAAACAATCCTTAAAAAGAAAGCTATAAACAATGTCTTATATAACAATAACCGAAAAAGAACATAATCAACTTTTAGCATCTGATGAAATCTTTTCACAATTAATAAGATCACTCATGTATCCCAACGATGCTAAAAAATATAATAAACCAACTAAAACACCAATGAAAATATCTAAAATCATTCTTGATAAATATAATCCTCAAATGCCACCTGATGTAATATACCAAACCGTATCATTAGAGTATCATTCCTGGATAAAGCATCTAAAAACTTAAAGCATAACGCTTTAAGTTTTTTAATGTACTACCTGCAATCCCTCACCTACAACCTAACGTCATCAAATCGTGGAGATCATAATGACATTACCTACAATTATACTAACTCGAACTAAAATTACTTACCAAGTAAATCCTGATGGTACTGTAACATTCGTCAAATCAATTCCTGAAGCATGTACCAATGCTCAGAATAATAAAGAGTATAAATAATGCATGTTGTAATGTTTCTATTCTTAATGTTTGTGTTACTTATACTTAGTGCACATTAATTAAACTCCTAAGAAAGAAGCTAACGCTTCTTTTTCTATAATATATTAACTTAAATCTTAACCTTATAAAGGACTCTAACAATGACTGATCTATCAACATTCAAGCCTCGTAATTATCGTATCGATAATGTAACTCTTAACTGGGCTAAACTTGGCACACCAGTAATACCTTTCGGCGTACCTCAATATGAATTGCAAATTGAGACTACTGATAAAACAATTGCTGATGAACTTAAAGCTAATCACTTTAACGTTAAAGAAAATGCTGTAAATAAATCTTTTACAGTATCATTAAAACGTAAAGCTCTAAGACAAGATGGCTCCGATAATGGTAAACCAACTGTATTCGACGCAGCTGCATTACCTGTCGCTGACGTAACTAAAATCGGAAATGGTTCTATTGGTAACGTAGTTGTCTACCAAATGTACTATAAAAATGCTGGAAGAGAAGGCATATCTAACTCATTAACATCTATACAAATTGTAGATCTTAAAGAGTACTCTGGTTCTACTATGTTCGAACCTATTGTAAATATAGATACTCCATCTACTAAGTCTGATGAATTACCATTAGATAACTTAGCATCAAATCCATTCTAATTGCGCCCGTTAGAGCGTAAAGGTGATTAGCATCGATGATCTAATCTAACAATGACACTACATACATAAAACGAGTGCTTATGGTTGATTCCGTAAGTGCTCGTTTTTAATGTTAAACCCACAACTAAAGGCTACTAAATGTTTGAACTAATACATATATATTTTATATCAGGTTTCATAGCAGGTTTAATAACTTTTGCAATAGCTATACTATTCTTCATGTTATATGCCTTACATGAATCTAAAATAGATTTTTAATTATAGAGGATAAGTGTTACGGTAGCACAGCTGGCTCCAACCCAGACAGCGAGGGTTCGACTCCTTCATCCTCTGCCAACTCTATAGGAGAAACAATCATGTGGATTCTAACAGTACTATTTATAACAAGCTTAGGCTCACTAAATCAGAGTGTGGCAGAAGACATAATATTCAGCACTAAAAAAGAATGCTCAGCATACTACCAAGTTAATAAAGAAACTATAGATAAAGACATTCATAGAAGTATTAATACTTATCTAAGAAACAGAGGTATATCATACAAAATTGAATGGATTGGCTGTATGCATTGGGATGACATTAATAAAAAAGGAACACCTTCATAATGGATCATGTAAAAGCAATAGCCTACAACATTAAACAGTTCACTATAACTGAACCTCTAACTAAAGATGAAGCATTCCAATTAGTAACATTAGCTAAAGATAAAAAAATAAACGTCACCATCAATAAGCATGGTAGAGTAATCGTATTTGAAGCTAATGAATTAATTGAATGCACAGACTTACTAAGCCAAATGGGTTTAATTGAAGACATTGCATTAATACGTGAAATAACAGACTGGGAAATATCCGGATTTAATAAAGAAATGGATATACAATTCGCAACTCATGATGATAAAGGAACAAGTAATGATTTATAAAACATCTACAGCACTTTCAGCAAGAACAGAAGCTTATAGAATGACAGTAAATTCAAAGACAGCACCTTCTCTGCTAGCACTAAAAGCAGATATAGCTAAATATAATAATAATTTAAAAATTAGATTACTTGAAAGACCTCAAGATAATGGCAGATTTGACTGGTGCTTCAAGAAAGTACAACTACAAGGTCGTGGACCGAGATCTATAAAAGGCACGCCAGTCCATCCAGATGCTGCAAGAAGCTTAAGACATTCCTATGCTACCTCATTTGATGTGTATGTTCAAAATGATCGTACATACTCAAATAAATTTGATGAGTTTATAAAAACTGGTCTAACTATAAGCCAGCAAGATGCGCAATATAAACTTGAATGTCAACTAAGTACTCTAAAAATTAAACAAAGAATGCGTGCTAAAATAGAATATAAATCAACACTCGATAAAGCTTTAGATCGAGCTGAAGAAAAGTCATACGCTTAATACAACTCAAACTACTTTGGAATAGTAACGGCCAAAGAGAATAGGAAATCGTTCTAATATGATAACAGAAATATTTACAATTATAGGGTTTGTCCTTCCAGTAATCTTCTTACTAAGGGCAATCCTCTATTATAAATAAAGGAGCTCATATGAGTAAGACTTGGATTGATAAAGAAATGGCTAAAGCTATAGGAAATAACTTAAATTATCTGCATACAATAACATTTGATCCTCAAGAAATACACACAACCGAAGAAATCGGAAATTTTATATGGCAATATATATTATCTTTAAAAACTGAGCTGCAAAATAAAAGTGATAATGAATCACTTACCGAAAATCTTAAACGTATTAAACATGTACATACTCAATATAAAGAAATGGAAAGGAAACGTAATGAAAAGTAATAGAATATTTGATGAAAAACAAGGTTGTAACACAATACATTCCATTGAACTTTCTAGATATCATGAGTTATGGATGGAGAAAGTTCAATTACTTATTCAGCGTTTTCAAGAACAACATTTATTACCTCTTGCAGCACAACTAGTATACCTAGAAACCGGAGATGCACATAAATACGATGAAGATGATGAAGTTCAACTCAAAGTAAAAGAATTAACTAATGATATGTGCAAGTGGGCTATAATGGAATAGATAGAAAGGAATACTAATAATGTCTAGAAAAAATTGGATTAAAACAATTACACCCAAATCAATAAATGAAATACGAGAACATCTACAACATAATTTAAAGTATCTTAATTTAGAAGGCTTTGATATATCACTGCATAAAAATTCTACTTATAGTAATGAGCAAGTAACTTTTAAGCTAGAAGTACTAATTGCAGGTACTAAATCCAAAGATATAAGAGATCTTGAAAGATACGCAGGTATGTATGAACTTGATTTAAATCGTAAACATCATATATGGGAATTAGTAGGCTTCAATAGTAAAGCAAGAACTTATCCTTTTATAGTACGCAATCTCGAAAATAATCAAGAGTATAAATTTAAAATCGAAGGTGCTCAAAGATACTTCGGTAAAATAAAAGAAAGTGTGTAGATATGCCAAAAATTGAATCATACGTAAGCATTCCCGGTGGTGGATTAACTAAAGGTTTTGTTAAAAGTCATCTTGATAAAGTTGCTGAAAAATTTATAGATCAATACGAAAGTGATTCATCTAAATTTGAGCCTCAACTTCAAGACTTCAAATACGATGAAATAATTGAAATGTATCCAGTAAAAAATGAAGATCTGCAAGATGAATTTTATCACGCAGTAATTCAAAATATAGAAGATAAAATATTCTGGAAAGCAGTTCATTCTAATATTCAATACTGGTCTTCTTATGAATTTTCAAATTTTAAGTTAACTGGTAAAGCTCCTGAAGTAACTAAAAAGGATTAACATGTTTAAAATAGATAAATTCACGCACTTAAAAGTGTTATTAAACGAAGTAAAAATATTACAAAGTCAACTATTACCAGAAGATACTGGTCATATACACACTACTATTTCAACATTAGAAAGTCGTATAGAAAAAATAGGTGCTGAAATTATTGAAAGGATATCAGAACATGGGTAAATTAAAATCATTAGCTTACGATATTGAAGCAAAAATACGCGATATGTCAAGTGAAGGTATCGATGAAATCAATACTGAAATCGAAGATCGTAGAGAAGTATTAAGATCTAGCATAACAGAAGCTGTCGAAAAG
>TARA_R110002110_G_scaffold12683_7_pt1 | contig 15500 bp, 16 predicted proteins | sample TARA_R110002110 | Tara Oceans TARA_R110002110 (sample SAMEA4397330) | marine metagenome | biome: Polar Biome; feature: [SRF] surface water layer (ENVO:00010504); material: water (ENVO:00002006), including particulate matter (ENVO:01000060) such as... | depth 5 m
GTTTTTTCAAGGTTGTTGCGACAAGATGTTACTCCCGAGGGTATAACATTTAAGCCCAGACAGACATACAATGTTCAATTGCGCCCAGGTCTACTTAATTACTTTAAGGATAACTCCGGAGATGAACATCATAGCAAAATTTTAACTAGTTTATATACTTTTGTTGCAAATCCGCCTCCGCCCGGGCAAGCACAAGCCGGTCCTCCACCTGCGCCTATCTCAGCAGGAGGAGACATATTGAGATTAAAATACGACAACATCGATCACGCGAACGCATCTTTTATGTATTTTAATTTTTTCAATACAGTTAAAATACAATATTTTGTTGGCTATTCAGAAGGGCCAAACAATGAAGCGCAAATGAAATCCCCTTTATGGGTTCAACTAGGATCATCTGATTTTGCAAGAATATCAGCGCAGAATAGTAATGTTTTGTGTAGGTTTAGAAAAACATCAAATACACCTTTTTCGCAAGATTTATTAGATTTTCCAATGTATAATGAATATTTCTTTATTGATAATACTTCAACGTCTTTACAGAGAAAATATAACTTCGACAACCAGAATATGCTAGAGTCTCCCGAGAGTTCAAATCAACCCCGCCTAGAAGCACAGCCGGCCGAAACCGTGCCAGAAGCAGCGAGACTTCAAGGCGCCGCCGCGACCGTCAAACGCGACCAACGCGTCGTCCGGGCATACCATGCGATCAAAGGTATGAAAAAGTCTTTAGCTGACATCCCAGAGGACCTCGAAGGGTCTTGAAAAGATATATAATAAAAGTGAAGTGAGATATATTTATTACATGAACATAAGGATTGATTAAGTTATGCCAAAATTCAAATTGAACGATGAGTATTCGGGAACTAATGTAGGAGCAGGTTCGGGAGCTGGATCAAAAAATCAATCTGCAGGTTCAAAGGGCGGCTCTTCATCCGAATTATCTTCTCAAGCGTCCGCCGATGCAATAACAAAGATCGAAGAATTAAATAATTTATTGTTAGGGAACACTTTTGCAAAAACGGAACCCGCCCTTGATCCATCAATTCAGATTAGTGAAAACGCAAAACTTTATGGAAAAACTTCAATTATAGATCCTGGTCCAACAAATTTAATTTTTGGTACCGATGAAGACTGGAATGCTATAGGAACAACGGATGGTACCACTGCTAGAGAAACATTAGACAAAACACATCAAGATTTCGTCAGAAACGCTATCGGAAAAATTTGGACAACAGAAGCCATCGATGCTGGTGAAATGAGTAGAGGAGGTTTAATTTTTATTGATCAGGCAGCCGTAAATGGTAATATAGATACAGACTGGTCAACTTGGAATCATTATGCGTTTCATAAAAACGACAAGTTTCATTATATTGATCTTCCTTTGGCTCAAAAACACGTGGGTATTAGTACTCAATTAGTTCCTTTTTCAAGCACTCAAGCCCCATGGGTTGAGAGCAAAGAAATGGGCGCGTGGACCGAAGAAGAATTAAGAATCCAAGTAGGGATATCTTCAGATTGGCAGAATACTTCACCATCGCCGGTAGATGTTGATTATTTAGTAGATTTAGCTTTACAAATCTGGTCGACGCCGCAGGGACAAACGGAAAGTTTTTATGATTATGTAACGGAATATGGCTCTCCATTTTCTTTAAAAGACTCGCTTGAAAATACAAAACCTAATCCTCTTTATTACGACTACAGATCAAGATATAATTATTATGAACAAGAATATGAGAAATATGCTTCTGACGATAACAAAGAATTAGCCAACTTTCTAGAGATGCCTCACGAAGAAGGATTATACCCCGATATCAATACCGCAATCATGGAAGAGTCGGTTAAAAACATGACCATAAGTGATGCTCTAGAACTTACATTTACGAGCGAAGAAGGAGATTGGCCTGCGGACCATTATGTGGAGAAGTCATCTGTTGAAGATGTAGATACGTTGAAGAAGTTTGCGGGTACATTTATGAGCGGCGATTTCGCAGCTGCAATGAGAAGATATTGGACATCTTTTCATAATTTTGTCACCCTTTTCAACAGGATTAAAGATGTTTTTGTGGATGTTTTAAAAGAAGGAATACCCGTTCAGGGAGAAAAACATGCTCAAATGAAGACTGGCGAAAAATCCAAAGGAAATTATTATCGGAAATGGGCAACGACAATAAGAAGAGCTATAAGAGATAATATGAAATCAGATAAAAAGGCACTTCAAGAATTAAGGATTAAACATAGAAATGTCGTATTTACTCCGTTTTCTATAGATGCCATAAACAAGAGAGAGGAAGCCAAATTTCTTTTTCCGATGTATAATGAAATAGAGTTCGCCACGGATACAAAAACCGAGTTAGCTGATTCAATAAGTCATACAGAAGAATTTGATAGAATGGATCCGAAATCTTATTATTTTTTCATTAAAGCAATACTTGAAGGTATGGAATCTGGTGATCATAAAGAAGGGTTAAGTTTTAATAATAATGCATCCGCTGGGATGTTATCCACAGCAGCCTTAGACAAGGAACTTGTTGCAAAAGGTCAACAAGAGGTGAATAGAACAGAACTTTTAGATTTAAACTCGTTTGTGTTATATGAAGATAACTACGGCGCTGGGAACTTCCCAAACACTTATCATGACAAATTCATGAATAATAAATTAAACCCAAATGAGAATTTTACTGAAAATGCCAATAAGAGACATATACTTTTGGATGATCCTCAACTTGGGATAGGAGAAGCATCGCGCAGCAACCCGAACCTAGGGGATAATAGTCTAATAATGACTCTTATGAATATTAATTTAAAGAAAAAAATTAAAAGCATGGCCGGCCACACGTTAATCAAAATTTTAGGAAAACCAAGAGGAAAGACAAGACGTTATAAAGATATTATTGATGGCAAACTTGCATATTCAGAAACTCTTTTTTATAGAATCGCAAAACATAGAGTGGTGAATGGTAAAATGAAATCTGAGCCAATGCAGAATTATTATTTCCCAAACACAAGCAAAATTGACGTTCTTAAGTTTGTTGATACACAAATAAAATATAATCGTGAATATGTATATAAGGTTTATTCATGGCAAGCGATTTTTGGAACAAAATATAAATATGAATTGAGCGATGTTCATAAAAAAGATAGATTTAAGAACGAGTTTAAAGATTATGTTGAAGAATTAACCGACGAAGATTGGATTAGGCAGTCGATAACGAGTATAAAAAGTTTATTTTTGAAGGTGTTTACTATTCCTTCAATAATGGTTGTTGAACTTCCATATATTGAGGGAGGCTTTAATTTTGATATTAAAACGAAAGCTATAGACTATTCACCTCTTCCACCAGAAATTAAATTTATACCTTTCAAGGGTGTTGATGATAAAATATTGATTAACTTAAACAGTTCTGTAGGAGAGATAAAGGTTTTTCCACCATATATTGGTGACACACCAGACAACCCGGAAGGTTTTGATATCGCAGATATAATCGGGACATATGCTAGTTCGATTCATCAAGATTATGCTTATCAATATTCGAAACCAGTAGAGTTGGGAGGCGGCGAAATTTTTGATCAGGGCCCGGACGTAGCCTACGATTCTAATCTTCCTATAATTTATAGGACGGATGATTTTCCTGATTCTTTCTATTATCTAAGATTAGATGACAAGCCAAGTACTTATGCAGATTTTAAAAATGCAAAGGTAGATGAGCTTGTGGTTGGCAATGCTACATCTTATTCTTTAATTGATGATGTTGTCCCGAATAAGAAATATTATTATTCTTTTATGACAAAAGACGTTCACAACGGAGTATCAACCCCCTCTCCTGTTTATGAGGTTGAAATGGTGGAACAGGAAGGAATGATATATCCGCTTATAAACGTAATCGAATTATCAACAGAGACATCGCCAGGGTTAACTTCCAAGCCTGGTAAAAAATATATTCACATTATGCCCACTTTAGAACAATCTTTATTGAATGAGGAAACTTCTTTGCCACCATATAATCAGCGCGATGAAAGTGATGACGTCGACCAGCATTTTGCCGCTAAAGGCGCGACACCACAACTTGGAATATCAGAAGAACATGTTTTTAATGATAAAAAGTATAAATTTAAAATTAGATTAGTCTCTAAGAAAACAGGTAAAAAAATTGATCTTAATGTTGCTTTCGATTCAGAACATATAGTCACGGAGAAGGAGCAAAATTATGATAAATATCACGATGATTCATGGATGCTCGGATAATTCCTTTTGGTTAAATCTAATTAATGAAAATTAAAAAAGTATACTATTTATATTAAATACTATTTATTTCAAAGGAGATAATTTATGGCTTTTCTCGATAGTTCTGGAGATATTATTCTCGACGCCGTTTTAACAGACACTGGGCGCATGCGTTTAGCAAAGGGCGATGGTAGTTTTAGGATTTCAAAATTTGCTTTAGGCGATGATGAAATAAATTATCAGCTGTATGATAAGAATCACACTAGTGGAAGTGCTTATTATGATTTGGAGATTTTGCAAACTCCTGTTTTGGAAGCATTTACTAATAATACATCAATGATGAAAAATAAACTTATGTCGATTCCTAGAACAAATCTTTTATATCTTCCAGTTCTTAAGTTAAATGAATCCAAGAGTGGCTTTGAAAGAAACCAGTCTAGCGCACAAGCCGTGGATAAATTTGTGGTAGCGGTTGATGAAGATACGGCAACAGATGCTACAGCAACAAACACTCCACCGGGCCCAGGTATTATGCAGATTAAAGGTAACGATGCTGGAAACACAACTTTAACTGCAAATGGCATTATAAATGGTGTCGACAGCGATCCACTTGGGGCTTATATTAGAGTAGATCAGGGATTAGATACCGACGAGATTAGTCCGCAGTTTCCCCTGTCTCCAGATTTAATTGAAACTCAATATATAATTGAGATGGACAACAGACTTGGGATTATTGCTACAGCCGGCCGAACCAATATGGGCGAGGCAAACGTGGCTGCACCGGTTTCATTTATTGATGATGATAACGTTGCAAGTTATTTTATATCTTTAAATACCAATCCAAATTTTGTTAGATCTATAACTTCCTCAAAAAAGAAACATACAGATGCATCGCAACTTAAGGGACCGAGAGGGACTAGCATACAATTTAAAATATTGTCCTCAATTGACTTAAGAACTAGCACTTTCTTATTCGAAAGGCTTGGAAAGACAAGTCAAACATGGACATTCCCATCATCTATTAATTCTGGCGGGACAAGGACTATACACTATATCGATTCAAATGTTCGTATTACTGGCGCCACTACTGGCTTTAGCATCGACATTCCTGTGAGATTTGTAAAGAAGGCATAAGGTAAAATAATATGGCAACAACTTTTAAAACATTTTCAAGTAACGACATTACTTCAACTAGGACATTGCTTCATGAGGCAATTCCTATTACTGGAACTCTAGTATCTGGAACCTACGGTACATATCCAACCGGAACTCATATTAAAGACCATTCTCATGGAATGTATCAATCAGTTTATGATTACCCTTATCTGAGTTCTTCTGCAAATCACATTTTTGATATTACATTTGGGTATGCTAGCGCATCGGCATTAAGTGGAGCTGCATCTAAACAAAACTCAAAGAAAATTAATATATATAACACCTTTGCGCAAGTTTTGAATGGTGTTGATGTAACTGGGAATGTTAAACCTTTTAAACTTCCTGGAGGAAATCCAATTTACGAGGCCTTTTTCCTGACATTTTCTAGATTGTTGGTGAAGGATGAAATAAAAAAAGGCTCCTTTTCTTTGACCCTCGCTACAGGATCAGTTTTCCGTGGCGCCAACTTCTTTACAGAACTTAAGCAATATACTGATAATAATGCGCAAAATAGTTTTTATACAGATTCCCCTGCAGGCGAGTATGCAATTATAACAGCCTCTCACATTGCCGGCGCCGCAGCCGGAGTAAGAGGAGATGCAGCTGATGTAGGTGTGGATAGCGCCGGCTCAGGGCTTTTGTATTACCAAGCCGGCGTATTGGTTCTCTCAGCCTCTCACGATCAAGTAAGAATTATGACTGGTTCTAATGCTACCATTGGAGGTAGAACCGACGACGGATCAAAGGTTGGAACTTTCTTGATGTTTGCATCAGGTTCAAACATTAGTTCTTCGACTAATGCGTTTAGACACAGAATTCAAGAAGTTTCTTTCAACAATACGACAGAATTGAATTCAACAATTCATTTTTGTAGAGCAAGTCACAACGATTTCAACTATAGCGCGAATCCCACATATTTGAGCGAAAGTAGAATTCGTGTTAAAAACAGTTCTCTCGATCAGCCAGTGTCATATATTACTTCAGTTGGGCTTTATTCTTCGGATAATGAGCTTTTGGCAGTTGCAAAACTATCAGAGCCGATTAAAAAGAGCCCAGACACTGAATTGACAATGAGGGTCCGTCTGGATTATTAAAAATGCCATACTATAAGTTTGCGCGAAACGATATTTTTTATAATTCAATAAAAGCGCATCCCCAGTGTGACTTTTATGTATATGACAGCGTTGTATATTATAACAGCAGGCCTTTGGTCGCTGGGATGTCTGCAAGTAATGTTCCAATGGGGGGCGTTGGCCATATAAGCTTGTATGAAATGAATGTAGATAGAAATTCAGCTCTTCATACATATAATCCAGGGAACGATGTCACTAATATGGGAACCGCCGGCGCAGCAGACGCGTCTGATCTTTCTCAAGACTCTGGTGTAAAAGCTTTAGTCTTCCCTTTCCTAACAAAAGAGGGAAGCTTGACATCTTTCAGAACTGTAACAACAAGTCAATTTAATAGTGACTTCGCTTATGGGAATATTGTAACTGGTAGCTATCCTTTGACCGCTACTATAACTAGAGAATATTTTGCAGCCGACAGCCAACGCCGGCACATTAGCGGGGGCCTTGTAAATACTTTAAATCACTATAAATATTTAAGCCCTCATTATGCTTATTCATCTTCAGCTCCTCCTGGCTGTGATAAGAGTACTCAACAACTATCGTTATTTCACCTTCCTTCTATATTTTATGGCTCCTCAATCAAGAGACGTTCTGTATACCTAAACTTTTATATTACCGGTACTCTCACAGCGCAACTGCACGATCTCAATGGAAATGGAGAACTAATTGAAGTAACCGGAACAAATGCCAATTCCTCTAATGCAGTTGGAGGAGTGGTTATGTACAATGAAGGTTTCATTATTTTAACTGGTAGTTGGAACTTGCAAGAGAACAGTATTACAGAAAAATATGAAGGTACATCTGTTTCGGCTAAAGCTCCCAAATGGGTTTATTTCGGCGCAGGGGCAAACGATGGATTGGCACAAAGTTCTATTCCTTCTTCTAGTTTTTCCCTACATTTTAAAGGAACTACATATACTCCTACAGTTACAATGTTTGCCCATGCAAAGAAAGAGTTAAATTTTTCCAACAATCCGACTTTTCTAGATTTTAAATCTGGCAGCGCCGCCGGCGGAGCCTCTTTGATTGAAGATGGTGGATATTTCGAACCGAAAAAGAGAGCTATAAAAAACACAACAACCAGTTCATATGTGTCTGGAACAGCTCCATTTAAAAGACAGGTTTTTATTTCTAAAATAGGCATTTATGATAAAAATAAAAATTTGATTGCGATTACAAAACTAGCTTCTCCAATAAGAAAAAGAGAAGAGGATGACTTGACATTTAAACTTAAGCTAGATATCTAGTATAATATAATAGTGATTCTTGGCTTAGATATATCGACATCAATAACCGGAGCAACTCTTGTTGATGATGTTGGACAAGTATTATATTGCGAAGCTTGGGATATGAGAAACAAAAAGTATTTTCCAGATTTATATAATAAGGCGAACTTTGTAAAAGATCGGTTATTAGATTTGAGAGGGATGTACCTTATCGAACATATTTTTATCGAACAATCTCTGCAAGCATTTAGACCTGGCTTTTCTTCAGCAAAAACTTTATTGACTTTGGCGAGTTTTAATGGTATAGTATCATATATATGTCAAGATCAGTTTGGGATCAAACCAGAGTATATTGGCGCCTCGACCGCAAGAAAATCAAATGGAGTTAAAGTTCCTCGTGGAGAAAAAGCAAAGAAGGTTGTTCTTCAGTATGTTCTTGACAACGAACCAGGCTTTGTGATAGAATATACAAAGCAAGGAAATCCAAAGCCAGATTCTTATGATCGGGCAGACAGTTTAATTATCGCGAGAGCAGGTTATAATTTATGGAAGGAGAAAAACTCCAACTCCTAAAAAGTATTTTTGGCAAGTTTTATCATTCAAATGATGAGCATTTATTTTATTGTCCAAAATGTAAACATCACAAACGAAAGCTTTCTATTAATTTAGAGAAGGATGCTTTTAAGTGTTGGATTTGCGATTATTACGGACGCTCTCTTCGACGACTTGTAAGAAAATACGGCGACTTCCGCACGTTACAAAAGTGGGATAAATTATTTGGACGAGAAGATATAACAAAATTTGATGATATATTTTCAGAAGATGATGAGTTAGAACAAATACAAAGACTTGATTTGCCAAAAGAATTTATGTCTCTTGCAAACGAGGATCTTTCTTTGGCAATGAAGCCAGCTTTAAATTATTTGGAAAATAGAGGTGTAGTAAAAAAAGACATTCTTCGTTGGAAAATTGGATGTTGTATGAGTGGTGAATATAATAATAGAGTTATTATTCCTTCTTTTGACGAAGAAGGCTATATTAATTATTTTGTTGCGAGGACGTTTAATGGTGCCTGGAAAAAATATCTTAACCCTCCCGCTTCAAAAGATATAATATTTAATGAACTTTATCTAGACTTCGATAAAGATCTTGTGATTGTTGAGGGGATCTTTGATGCGATAATTTCTGGTCCAAATTCTGTGCCTATTCTTGGTTCCACTTTGCGCGAGAATTCAAAACTATTTCAGCAAATTGTAAAGAATGATACTCCAGTTTATATTGGACTTGATGTTGATGCCGAAAAAAAATCAAAGAAGATAATAAAAGATTTATTGAATTATGGAATTGAAATATACAAAGTTGACACATCGGGTTATGATGATATTGGCTCAATGACAAAAAAAGAATTTTTAAAGCGTAAAGATGAAGCGGTATTATACGAATCTAATGACTACTTATTATACGAAGCGTTAGGAGAAATAAAATAATGAAAGGCTTACTACATAGATTAAAGAATCTTTTAAACTCAAACCATTGCTGTTGCTGTTGCGGATGCTGCAATTGTAGTGGCTGTGCTGGAAAATGTAATAGAATTAAGGCATCGCGAGGACGCGGCAGACCAAAGAAAAAAAAGGATTAAATAATGAAATTAACCAAATCACAACTTAAACAAATCATTAAAGAGGAGGTTGGGAAACTACAAGAAATACACCCCGAGCGAGCCCGCGAGCTGGGCGGATCGAAGATGGCAACGCCTGAGCATCAAGAGATGTTGCAGAATACAATTGATGATGCACGACGAACTTTAGAACTTCACGATTCGGGTAAATTGAAATTGCCTCCACATGTCGTAGATGCTTTATCTGCTTTAGTCGGAGGAGCCGGGCTCGGAAGTCAACCAGAGCTAGATCTTGACGAACCGATGTACGAGACGACTGAAACTGAAGAGCAATTTGATGAAAATTTTAAAAAATTAGTAAAAGAAAAAATTACTAATATTCTAAAAAACAAATGAAACTAAACACTACAGAAAATCTAAGCGAAGGCGATAGAAGAGCGATTGTAGAACATTTTGCAAAAGAGGTAGTAAACCTCACTCTTCAAAACACGAACGGTAATTTTATTTTAGCAAAGAGCATCTTTTTCAAAGCCGCCTCCATTTTACAAAAACAAATAAAGGAAATGGAAAATGAAGATCTCGACTAAAAGATTGAGACAACTTATCAAAGAAGAGCTGGCAACTGATGACCATCAAGAATACGAAAAGCTTGAGCTTGCTCCAAATGAGGCATCGGAACTTCGCGAACTTTATCAGATTTTTAAATCTCATCTTTCAGAGTCGACTCCAGAGATGATGGAGCTTGATACAAAAATTATGGATAAAATACAACAAATTCAAGTAAGTTTAAACGAGCTTGTAAAATAATCCTTGACAAGCGAAATGCTTTGTGTTATATTATTAAGAGAGGCAAAATAGGAGACCAATGAAGTTCGCCCATCTTGCGGATACGCATATCCGCAACTTAAAACACCACTATGAATATCGTATAATATTCGATCAAATATACGAAAAACTGCGAGAAGAGAAAGTTGATTGTATAATTCACTGCGGAGATCTCGCACACACAAAAACTCAATTAAGTCCTGAATACTTTGAGATGGCATCAAACTTTCTCAAGAATTTGGCAGACATAGCACCCACCTACATAATCCCTGGAAACCACGATGGTAACCTTAGAAACTCCAGTAGGCAGGATGCCATCACTCCTATCGTTGAGGCCCTAGAACACCCAAGTCTGTTCCTCCTGAAGGATTCTGGTGAGACACAATTGGGCAACGAGTTCACTTTAAACGTGCTTTCAGTTTTCGACGAAGACAACTGGATTAAACCAAGCGATGAAGATAGCATTAACATTGCTCTCTATCATGGATCTATCTCCGGAGTAAAAACAGATCTTGGATGGACAATGGAACACGGTGAAAATGACGTATCTATTTTTGATGAGTTCGATTTTGCTTTTCTCGGAGATATTCACAAGACAAATCAGATATTAGATTTAGAAGGAAGAGTTAGGTACCCAGGCAGTACAATACAACAAAATCATGGAGAGTCTAATGATAAAGGTTTGTTGATATGGAATATCCGTGATCGTGATAATTTTGATGTTGAGCATGTTTCTTTCATAAACCCGAAGCCATTTATTACAGTTAATCTCACACCAAAGGGAAGAATTCCAAACAAAACAAAAGTTCCAGAGGGAGCCCGTCTCCGCTTGGTCTCTAATAATAATCTTTCATTGGATGTATTGAAAAAATCTGTTGATGTGGCAAAAGCTAGATTCAAGCCGGAAAGTGTAACTTTTTTGAATAGAGCTTCTGGTGACAGAACAGATATCTCAGACTCTATCAACAATATATTTCAGGAAAACTTGAGAGATTCAGCGGTTCAAAAAAGACTTATTAAAGATTATTTAAAAGATTATAGCCCGACCGATGAAGTAGCAGAAAAAGTTCTGGAACTTAATAAGAAATATAGTTCTGTTGTTGAAGAAGATGAAGAGGTCGCTAGAAATATTAATTGGAAACTTAAAAGTATTGAATGGGACAACTTATTCAATTATGGAGAAAAGAACAAAATTAATTTTGAAAACTTAAACGGAGTTGTTGGTATATTTGGAAAGAACTTTTCAGGTAAATCAAGTGTTATTGATAGTATGTTGTATACAGTTTACAACTCTACTTCTAAAAATAATCGTAAGAATCTTCACTTGATTAATCAGACGAAAGATAATTGTCGAGGAAAAGCAGAAATTATCGTTGGTCACAATGTTTATGAGATTGAAAGGACATCGGAAAAATACGAGAAAAAGCTTCATGGCAATACAACAGTTGAAGCTAAGACAGATATTGAATTTTCAAGACGTGATGAAGTTGTTGGAGAAAATATAAGTCTGAATGGTCTATCGAGAAACGACACCGATAAAAATATCAGAAAGATGTTTGGTACAATGGATGATTTTCTTTTTACTTCAATGGCTTCTCAACTTGGATCGCTCATGTTTATTAGTGAGGGCTCAACGAGAAGAAAAGAAATTCTTGCTAAATTTCTTGATCTTGAAATGTTTGAACGTAAGTTTAAGCTAGCAAAAGAAGACGCTTCCGATCTCAGAGGAATGCTTAAAAGATTAGAAGGAACAGAGTTCGATGAAAAGATTGGAGAGGTAAATGAAGAGCTTGTTAATATTGAAAATGAAGTTGAAAAACAAGAAAATTCTTGTGAAGAAATCACAGATAAAATAGACGACTATCAATCACAGGTGGAGGCTATCAACGAGAGGATAAAGATTATTCCAGTTGAAATGATCGACATAGAAGAAATAGAAAAATCTCTGGAAAACAAAGATAAGGAAAAAGACTTATTAACTGGAAGAAGCAAAAAGTTTTCTGACAATATCAAGAACAATACAGAACTTCTCGAAAAGATTAAAAAATTCTTAAATGATGACTTTGATATTGAAGAGATTAAAAACAATAAGGCCATTGTTGTTGAAAAACAAAATCAATTAAATTTAATTTGCAACGATATTAAAGTTCATGAAGCTAAATTAAAGGTGAAAGAGGAAAAAGCTGCTCTTTTAGAAGAAGTACCCTGTGGCGAAGAGTTCTCACATTGTAAATTTATTAAAGATGCTTATGACGCATTACGACAGCTTGACGAGGTTAAGCAAGAAGTAGCAGCGCTAAGGAACTCGGAAGAGAAAACAACTGACGAGATTCAGGAACTAGATCCAGAAAAGATCGAAGAGCATATTGAAAAACACAATAAGCTCCTTGAGAAACAAAATGAATTAAATTCTGAAATCTCCTCTTACGAACTGGAGATTCAAAAAAACAAAACAAAGATCGTTGGTTATAAAAAAGAGATTGAACAACTGAATGAAAAAGTAGTAGAATATAATAAGAACAAGATGGCAATTGAAAATCTTGAAGCGTTAAATTTTGAAAAAGATAATTTTTTGAGAGCTGTAGTAAAAGAAAAAGAAAACTTGTCGGCGTGTCAAAATCGTCTTATTGAACTTTCCAAAGAGCACGGCTCAATTGAACAAGCTCTTAAAAACCTTGAAGACGACAAGCAAGAACTTCACGATCTTCGTGAAGAGTATGCTGCATATGACTTGTTTATGAGGTGCATGCATTCAAATGGAATTGCTTATGACATTATCAAGAAGCGACTTCCAATTATTAATATAGAGGTTGCAAAGATTTTGGCGAACATCGTTGATTTTGAAGTCTTCTTCGAAGCAGAAGACAAGAAACTTGAAATATTTATCAAGCATCCTAAATTTGATGCTAGGCCAATTGAACTAGGATCTGGCTCAGAAAAAACAATCGCAGCGATGGCAATTCGTTTGGCACTATTAAATGTTTCTAGCCTTCCAAAGCCAGACCTTTTTATTCTTGACGAGCCAGCAACCGCTCTGGACGAAGAAAATATGGAAGGCTTTATACGAATTTTAGATATGGTCAAATCATATTTTAAAACTGTTCTTCTCATTTCTCATTTGGATACACTGAAAGATTGCGCAGATATGACAATTGAGATCGAGAAGAAAGACAACTTTGCTTATGTTAATTGTTAAGGAGGAAAAACATATAATGCAGACAGCTAAAAACTCTATCAACAACAGTATAGAAGAACTTTTACAAAAAGTTGCTAAATTAGAAAGGATTGCAGAAGTGGCATCTCAGTATAAAGAAATACATATTGATAAGTTCGCTACATACAACGAAAAGGAATATGTACTAGAAAAACTAGGTGAGAGCCTACAAGAATATGAGATGTTTTTGGAAGGATATTAAGTAGTTTTTATATAAGAAACTAAATATATATTAAAGGGAGTTTTTTATTATGGCTAAAATGAAAGCTTTTATGGACAAACATGTCGAGAGATTTATAAGTCGAAAATTTCTAGCTTGGTTAACCGCAACAGGTCTCGCTATTCACGGTTCTGTAACTAGTGATAACTGGGTTGCAGTTACATTGGCTTATATTGGAACGCAGGCGCTAGTCGATATGGCAGTCGCATGGAAACATGGCAATGAGTAAATTAACAAATAATTTTTCACTAAGAGAGTTTCGCTGCAAAGACGGCACAGATGTTCCGGAAGAATATATGGACAATGTAAAAGAGCTTGCCGAAAATCTTCAAGTTTTAAGAGAACACTTGGGTAAAGCTATTAGAGTAATCAGTGGTTATAGATCATCAAAATATAATCGCAAGATAGATGGAGCCCGCCGCTCACAACATTTGACCGCTTCTGCGGCCGATGTGAAAATAAGTGGAATGACGCCAAAAGAAATTAGAGATGTTATTGAGCAACTTATCAAAGACGGTCTTATGAAACAGGGCGGAATCGGCGTGTATACCTCCTTCCTTCATTATGACGTCAGAAATAGGAAAGTTCGCTGGTTTGGGAAGGGAGTGAAAGATGATCGAGAAGGAAGATTCTACAAGTGAGCTGGTTTGCTTTTAAGCTTTTTGTTAAAAAAAGTTGGCTTTGGTTAAAGACCTATTGGTATTTTCCATTGGTGATAATATACACCCTTGTTATGTGGCTTGTTTTTAGAAAAAATGGTTTGGCCGCCTTTGGTGCCTTAGAGATAAAAAGCGACAGCTATAAAGAGCAAATTAAAGTACTCAACAATGTTCATGAAGCCGAAAAGAAAGAAAAGGAACAACTAAGTAAAGTTTTTAATGAGACTATTGAAAAAGTTGAGATAGAACTTAAAAAGAAAAGCGAAAATCTGGACAGAGATAAAAAGAAAAGAGTTAAAGAAATTGTTGAAAAGCATTCGGACGATCCGGAAAGACTAGCCCAATTAGTCAAGGAGAGTTTTGGCTTTGAAATTGTGGAATAAAATAATAGCAATCATTTTACTTATTACTTTTCCAGTAATATCTTTTGCTGATGATATCCCAAAGATTAAGCCAATGAATAAAGGTGAGGTCGCTCCTTTCGCAGGAGTGCTTTTTAATCCTGTAGCCATTGCTCAGACCATTGCCGAGAAGGAATACAATGCTCAGCAATGTAGACTGAGAACTGAACATTTAGAGCAGAAAGAAAAGGCAAAATGCGATCTTCTAGTCGCGACCACAAAAGTAGAAATTGATTTCTTACAGAAGAAATATGATTCCATTATGAAGATCAAAGACGAGGAAATTAATAGATTTCAGAAACTTGCTTTAGAGAGGCCAAATAAAAATTCCCATTGGTGGTTTGCTGGTGGCACGGTTGCTGGAATTATTACATCAATTGTAATTTTTTATGCTGCGGTCGAGATTAAGGAGAGTAATTAATATGTGTTTAATTTGTGTTGAATATAGTAAGAACAAATTGAGGCTAGAAGAAGCGTGGAGAAATCTTTACGAAATGACAAACGAAATAGGAGAAGAACACACTTGGGAAGTTATTGAAAAACTTTGGGAAGAAGAAAGAAGGAGACAAAAAGATGTCGAATGAAGGCGGCCGCCAACGCGGACTAGGCATAGCAGAAATAAGAAGACTTGTTGAACGTTATTTAGAGGAGAAAGGCTCTATTGGTCCCGGGACAACCTTCCCGCAAGAGATAAGAGTTATTCAGAGTCTACAGACAATATATGAAAGTGCCCTTTCTTCAGTGTCCGGGCCAATTCAAATTGGCTTAAGGGGAACACTTGTGGTGGAAACTAATGCTGAATTATCAGTAAAAGATGAAGCATATGCCTG
>TARA_R110002110_G_scaffold372294_2_pt1 | contig 15491 bp, 21 predicted proteins | sample TARA_R110002110 | Tara Oceans TARA_R110002110 (sample SAMEA4397330) | marine metagenome | biome: Polar Biome; feature: [SRF] surface water layer (ENVO:00010504); material: water (ENVO:00002006), including particulate matter (ENVO:01000060) such as... | depth 5 m
GCTCTACAGATAGCCTTTAATACATCATAGCAGCTTTTAGCTTTATATTTAATAGTATCTTCATCTATCTCCTGCTGAGTATAAAAAATATCTGGCTTTGCTCTTGTTTGAGCTAAAGGATCTATAGTAGTATTAAGATGCTCTCCATTATACCATCTAACGGCAGTTTTTATACCTGGATCAGTATTGCTTCCTGTAGTAGTGCTATAAGTGCCAGAATTAGCCATACAAATAGAGATTAAATCTAAAAAAGTCCGCCATACATCATACTGTCCACCAGAATTAGCCGCATCAGAGATAAATGTATCTCCAATATCGTAGAGATGATCTGCATTTTGAGTAGTAGTAGAGGGAATAAAATCATAATATTTTAAAGAGGCTAATCCATCTATAGCCTTTAATGTTATGGGATAGGGTACGGCTTCATCAGGATCATCTGCTAAATCCATTAGTAAATATCCTCCCCAAATAGGAGCATAGACAGGATTATTAGTACCTGAAACTGTTTCCCTATACATATTTACATAAACATCCCTCTCCTTTCTAGCAGTTCTTAATTGATGAATATACTGGGCGGAATTTAGATCCGTTACCATAAACTCCAAAGTAAAGGTAGAGGGCTTTAAAGGTGCAAATAGTTTAGAGCCATCCGAGCCATATTTAACGCTAGCTGCTCCAGGGCCTAACGTGCCTTCTTTATTTTGATAGCTAGAAGCTGCTACATCATCATACATCTCCACTCTATAGGTTAAGCCTTGATCGGAAACAAAATTAAAATAATAAGTTCTATTGTATGCCATAATTAGATATATCTAGGCCTTTGCTCAGTAGTGAGATCATTAGATAAATATATATCATTTCCTTTAACTATTCCTCCTACATTTAACTCTACATTCATTTCATTTCCGAGCATATTTTTTAACTTAGATAGTGGAGCTACTACTTCAGGATCATTTGCAGCATTAGGGTTATCTCCTACTATTGCATTAACAGGGCCAAAAGCTAATCCTCCTGTAGCCATCGGTAAAGGAGTAGATGCGATAGCGGCAATCTGAGCAGCTCCTAATCCTCCTACCATTGCGGCTACAGCTAGATTATATGGAAAAGGTACTGAGCCTAAAGCATTAACTACCGCCTGAGCCGTACCCATTACAGATTGCATTATCTTCATAGATTTTTCTCTCTTTGCGGCTTTTGTTTGCAGGGCTTTCTTTTTACTATCAAAAGTTTCATCCATCCCCTCCTGTCTTGTTTCAAAATTTTCCTTTAAGTCAAGTATGGCTTGGTTTTTATCTTCTTCATTCATTTTGCTGTTTTCTACCTCTGCTAATTCTCTTTCATAATCCTTATCAAATTGCTCCTGAGATGCAGTTTCCTCATTATCTAAGATTGTTTTTTCCTTTTCGTGTTCAGCTGCCCATAAATTCCCTATTCCATTGATAACTGAGCTTGCAGCACCCATAATAGTTTCAAATGTTTCAAGGGCTTTTTCTGATAATCCGCTAAAATTATCCTTCATAAAAGTAAAGAAATCCTGCCATTTGCTAGTAGTAGTAGGATCGGGATCTGGTATAGGCCCATCTGCTTCTCCTGGCCCTCCCTCTGTAAGTTCTTCAGGTAGCTCAAAATAACTCCCACTCCCCAGTAAGTCTTTTAGCTTATCCTGTAAGGCTTTTACTTTGTCAGTAAGATAAGTTTCCATATCAGTTAAGCCCTTATCTATATCTTCTTCTGTAACCAATAAGAGAGGCTTTGCACGCATATTTTTAGCCATTGTAGTGTTAATATCACTCCATTCATCTGAAAAATCACCTTCTATTTTATCCATCCCCTCCCTCATACCTTTGCCGAAATCTTCCATCATCTTCTTACCTTCATACCCCATTTTTACATCAAAAGTAAATGCTCCTTTAATTCTCTTTCCTAATCCCTCAAAAAAGTCTCCTCCATACTTTGTAAGATTCCTAATCTGCTGAAAGCAAGCTGTAAAAAAGAATTTAATAAAAGCCCATATACTCTTAAAAGCTGCTCCGATAGATTGCACTAATCTTCTAAAAACTTCAGATTCATTATATAGAGTAATCCAATAATTTATCCAATCTACAAAGATAGGCCGTACTTCCGCCCAGTTTTCATATATAAGTGCAAACATTACCCCCAAAGCTACTACCACTATTCCTATTGGCCCTGTCATCATAGATAAAGCTTTCATTACTCCTCCTGCCATAGTCAATAAAGGGCCACTAAAAGCCACAAGAGTTGCTGCAGCCGTAGCTAACATCTTAGTGCCTGAATCCAAAGAGGTAAAGCCATTAGCTATTTTTACTGCTCCATTTACTATCTTAGTAAATATAGGCATCATCGTAACTCCTAATTCTTGAACGGCTAACTTTAACTCGTTAAAGGATTTTTGCATTTTAAAGCCTGTAGTATCTTCTAAAGTATTAAAGCCATCATCTACTAATCCTGTTGTATCAGATAGGCCTTTTAATATTCTGTCATAATTTTCTGTTTGATTTCCTAATACTCCCAGTACCCCTTTTAAAGCTTGAGATTTGCTAAAAAAGTCAGTTAGTGGCACATTATTTGCTTCAAAAGCATCCTTTATATGAATAAGAGTAGCCTGCAGCCCTTGTTCTCCCAGCATTTGCCGTACAAAATCCCCACTCATTCCTACCTCCTTTAACGCTTTTTCCATTTTTGGAGTTGTTTTCGCTAAAGCCATCATTACTCCTCCAAAACTTGTAGATGCTGCTTTAGCATCTCCTGTTGTTCTAGTATAAGTAGCTATAAAAGCATTAGTTTCTTCAAAAGAAATTCCTAAACTAGAGGCCATTCCTAACTGAGTTCCTAATACTTCTGCTAAATCTGAGGCCTCAAACATCCCCTCCCTTACTGCTCCACCAAATACATCTAAAGCCTTGGAAGCTGAGATAGTTTCTTCTCCGTAAGCATTCTGGGCGGCTGCCGCTACTTTTGCTAGATCTGCTTGATCTCCTAATCCTATTGCTACTCCTTTAGCTACTTGGGATAAAGTTTCCATAGCATTAGATCCTCTTAATCCTGCAGAAGTTAAAAAGTATAAGCCATCAGCTAACTCCGCTGGAGCTTGAGCAGTTTTTCCTGAAAGTTTCATTACCTGCCCAGATAGATTATTTACTTCTTTTGCTGAGATGCCGACTAAGGTTTTTATCTTAGTCATATTTTTCTCAAAATCTATAGCCATTTTAGCTCCTGCTACTCCAATAGCTAGAAAGGGTAGAGTAAAGCTCATAGTCATAGATCTACCTACCGCCCTCATTTTAGCTCCAAATACTGCTAATCTTTTAGAGGCTCTATTTAATCCTCTAAATAGAGGAGTAGTTACGGCATTAATAACTACATTTAATGAGGCTAGGGCTTTTTTAGGCATTTTCTTTTTTTATTTTTTTCTGTACTTTATCATCAAAAGCTGACTCTTTCATAATGTTTTCAATATTTCTTTCAATATCATCAGGAGATTTTTCTTCTGTTTCCCAGGGAAAAGTAGTAAGTTTTTTAGGATCTATAGCTCTTTTAAGATGAGGATTAATTATAACACACGCCATCCATCTAGCTCTTTCCCACTCGGCCTGCTGGTTTTGATCATATAAGTTTTTAGCTCCCATTTGTGCGTTTATAAAATTTCTAGGATTCATATTATATAGTTCATCTACTGTTATATTTAATTCTCCAAAAGCTAGCCGCTCTAGGCTATCAAAAGTTATTTCTTCTGCTTTTTTAGGCCTTCCTTTTTTTTTGGAAGTTTTTTTGCATCTCCCATATTATGGCCCATCTGCTCTCCAAATACTTCCATCGCTCTACTAAGTCCGCCCATATCGGAATCTAGCATATCTGCTAATTCATCAATACTAAGTGAAATATCCTGCCCAGATTTTCTGCATCCTTCTTCTATTCCTATTAGTACTAAAGTCAAAGCCTCATCTAGTGTCATATCCTTCCCTAGATTCATCAGCTTATTTAAGCTAGTTCCTGTCTTTCCGCAATACTTTCTAAGGCCATTAAATCCAAAAAATATTGGATAATTTTTTCCTCCTAATTCTATTATATCGTAATTCATTTTTTTATTTTCTTAAAGGTTATTAATAATTTAGTATAAGAGAGTTCATCCAAGCCACCCCTTTAAGAAATAAAAAGGCAGCAAGGATTCGCCCTCAAATATTATACTGCTGATTGTGTTAAAGCACCAGTTCCAGAAAAAGATCCACTCCAAGTAGAGCTATCTTCATTAGGAGTATCAGCACTTAGAGAAGTCATAAAAGCTTGTCCGCTCCATTTAAGATCTCCAGTTACTTCAGTACTAAACATCAAAGTAAATTCTGTTCTAGTTGCTATATAGGTACTGTATAATTCATTCATAGTAAGATCAGATATTGCTGAGCCTGATCCATCTAGAAATATTAACATTCCCTCTACAGAAACTTCCCAGTCTCTTTGAGCTTCTAATTGATCTCTCCATCCTGCACTATCTTTTGTGGATGTATCTCTTAGGTTGTGATTCATACTTATTGAAGCAGAAGTAGCATAGCCAATTTTAGTGCCAGCCGCATAAACTCCAAATTTTGTTCCATTGATTACGCCATTTGTTGCCATTTTTTTTGTTTTTTTATATTAATTAATTATTTATTTCAGTTTGTTTTTTATCTTGTATTTAATATTGTATTAAAGGGCCAGCTCCAGCAAAGCTGAAATTTATACCAGAGCTAGCTTCATTAGGAGCATCTATAGATACAGAAGTTAAATATCCCATTCCAGTCCAAAAAGGAGTGCCAGAAGTTAAAGAGTATAAGTATAAATAAAATTTTTCTTGATTCATAAATCCATCTTCTATTATACTGTCAGCACTAATAGCGAATAAGCCAAATTGTTTAGTATTTAAAGTACCATCTGAATATTTATAAGCCATTTTGCCCTCAAAATCCATATTCCATTCTCTATCTTTTAATAAAGATTTGCTCCAGTTGTCAGTTTCTCGTACAGTAATATCCTTTGTTGATTGTTCTACTGATAAAGTTGTATTATTTCCTAGAATAGCATATTTGCCATTTATTACTAAGAGATAGTCCGTACCATTTATTACTCCATTTAAAGCCATTATCCTATATATAAAATTGCTACTTTCACATCTGTAGTAGTATTAAGAGTAAAGCTTACCGCTCCATCAGTACCATTGTAAGGAGTTACAGCGAAAGTTCCTATTAAGCCAGTAGAGGTAGCCGCTACCCCTTTTACGGCATTAGCTTTAGCTAAAATACCATACTGATTATTTTCTACACTTGTTACTACTGTAGTAACTGTTACAGTAACTTCTCCTCCAGATGAGTTTTCTATTAGTATAAATTCCTTCCCTGTATTGGTGAAGGTATTAGTAACTGTTCCAGGAGCGGTGAGAGTTACAGTAAGCCCATCCTCTACTATACTCTGACTAGCTATTAGTGCCATCTTCTTCTATTTTTTTAGATTTCTTTTTAATTTTTTTAGTAACTTCTTTTCTTATAGGCTCACAAATCCCAGCTTCCGCTAGCTCATCTGCAAAAGCCCAAGTCACATTGATCTTAGTACCAATAGGAAATGTTTTTTCTCCTCTAGTGTACTCTATGATTGTTGTTATTTGTGGCATTTTATTCTATATTTATCCAGCCGTTTGCTGGGTTATTAATTAATTCTAGTATTTCTGAGTGCGAGTAATCAGTAAAGCCCTCTAAATCTGTAGGCTTAGTACCAGAATATTTTACTATAAATTCGCTATTATCTAAATTGTAGCGGATAGTATCTCTACTTTCTAATACATTTATAAAATTGATATCATCAATTTTTGTAGTAGGTATTATACAATATTTTTTGCTCATATCTTAGGTAGGTATATCTGTATTAATATCTGCAGCATCCATATTAGTCATTGTTCCGTTATTAGTATTTGTACTAGCATCTGTAATAGTAGGGTAAGCACTTGTTCCGTCAGGGTCGCCCATTCTCCACCATCCTTGTAAATTAGCACTACTCACATAATCTCCATAGTTAGAAGTAAGATCTAGAGGGAGGCCTGAGTTATAAACTGCTAAAAGTTCTGCTGCAGTTAAAGCTTTATTCCATACTGAACTTTCATCTATATTCCCCTCAAAGAAATTAGCGCCAGTAGTATCTGTTGCTGCATCTGCTCCAAACATTAAAGGTCTATCGTTTGAGCCGTGATACACTATATCTGCTTCTGCTTGTCCTGTCTCTGTTGCTTTCTCTACACCATCTAAATATAATTTAGCTACTCCAGTAGCTTTATCATAAGTCAAAGAAATATAATGCCATCCTGTTAAAGCTCTTAAAGTAGCACTAAATCCTGCTCCTGCTGATGGCTCTAAATATCCTTCCGATCCCCCTCCTGTATCGCTTACTCTAATGATTGCTTTAAAAAGTGTCTCGGTAACTAAATAGTTATTATTGAAGTATATTCCCCATCCACCTGAAGCTACACATCCAAAAGGATAATAATTCTGACTACTTCCTGCAAAAGCCCAAGTACTAGGGTTTATCCAACAGCCGACTGTTAGATTATCGGTAGGCATTATGCTACTATCTTTAGTAGTGATTAGAATATCATCGACACCATCAAAAGCTAGAGAGTAGATATTTAGCATAGAAGATGGATTTAAATTTATTCTATTTACTCTTATGGTAAAGTCTAAGTGCTTCACATATACTCCTCTATTTTCTGCATCATCATCATAATCATCTACTGAGGATTCAAATACAATAGAATCCGTATATATATCATTTTCGTATGGAGATTCTACCGTACCCCATTCTCTATCTAGGGCTTCTCTTACTACTACTGCTATATTTTCTACTTCTAAATAATCATTAGCAAATACAGATATTTGCACTCTACTAATATCTAATATGCTTCTTTGTTGTATTCTAGGATCTGCAGTATTATCTGTAGAATCCCCTTTAGTATTTAATGGTATAGTACTAATCTCTCTATATACTAAATAAGGCGATGTAGTAGCTTGCTTGGCTCTTACTGCAAAAAACTTAGCAGGGGATACTAAATCAGTTAAAGCTCCGTATGTTCGTAATATAGGATATATTATTGCTCCTGATCTCATTATTTATACATTCTTTTTTGGCCTTTTAATTCTCTGGCTAATACTTTTTCTACTATGGCTTTTGCTCCTGCTACTAAAAGATCCCCTGCTTGATTTTGAGTCTTATCCCAGGCTGGCCTCATAAATGGGTGTGGATCGGAGGTAGCCGTTCCATATTCTAGCATAGCTCCATAATATCCTCCTCCTCTTTGTTCGTTTTTCTTTGCTGATCCTCCTGTAGCTTTTGGGCCAACATATAAAGCTGGCAATCTTCTTGAGGCTCTTGTACTAAAAGCTTTGATACTTCTTCTTAATTGTCCTGTCTGGCTATATTCATTATGAGCGGATAATTCTGCTCTAGCTGCAGCTATTATAGGTTTAGCCGCCTGTCTAAATACCGCCATAAAAAACTTATTTTTTTTGACTTCATAGGGGATTTTGCTCATTGCCTTTATGAGTTCTTTATTTCCTAGTACTTTGCCTGAATTAATATTCATTAATTGCTATCTTTTTGTACTGCAGTTAATCTAGTAATTTTATGTCTACCGTCTATGTGAGCGATTTTTTCTATGTAATAATACACAAAACTTCCACCTGCTGCAACTTTGTTGTATAGTATCCTCCAATTAGGTTGTATAGTATCTTTATAAGTATCATATCTTATATAAAAATCTACTTTTTCCTCTCCTATTTGTTGATCCCCTTCATCTTTTTCTCCCCCTCCCTTCCAAATCATATACGCCCAAACATTAGGGTAAGGACTAGCTTTTTCCCAAGTAACATCTTGAATACCTCCATAATTAGTATTCGCAGTAAAGGTGGGCGTTTCTATTATTATAGGCGTATCTAAATCTCCTACAGTAATCATAGAGTTTGTATTTTATATGGATTCATTAAATACTGAGCCGTTTTAGGGATCTCAGATACTATTTTTCCTACTATTACCGACTGCCTATTTTCGTACATATCAGCTACAGTAATTTTAATGGCTTGGATTAAGGCTTGGGGTATATCTGCAGCAGTAGCATAACCTACAAAATAAGTAAGCCTCCAGGCCTGAAAGATATTATCAACTGTAGGAGCTGCCCAGTTTTCTCCCCCATATAATCTAGCAGGTTGTATAGCGTTTACATATTCATAATCGCTAGCACTTACAGAAGTCCAAGAGCCTCCACTTTTATACTCTAAAGCTACAGGAGTAGCTACTGCATTAGGCATCGCTGGGCTTTTAAATAATATCTCTAAGTCCGCAAATTTATTCCCAAATTGATAGAGCTGAGTTTGTAAAAGAAATCTATTTGTATACTCCTCTACCATTCCTACCGCTGCTTTTTCTAAAGCTATAATATAATCATCATCTTCCTCAAAGGTAATTCTCAAGTGAGCTTTTAAATCAGCAGTACTTACTATTTGCGTGGTATTACTCGTTTTTACTTCTAAATATTTCATCCTTTTTTGCTCTTTTTATAATTTAACATAATATAAATTATACTTTTTTTCTTATATTTTTTCTTATCTAGTGAATCTCTTGTATTGTATTATCTACAATGTTTAATACTAATACTTATTAACACTAGCTAAATCTCTTAAAGTGGCTCTAAATAGCCTTAAATCGCATTTAGAGTTTTTTAAAAAAAGGAGGGAAAAAGGAGCAAAAGCTCCAATTTCCGCCCTATTTTAAATTAACTATGCTTCAATTAAATTTGAAAAAGCAGTAGTATTTTGTACTGCATCTCCATCGCATAATGAAGTTACTATCATTCTTGGCTCGCCTGTATCTCCATTTGTATATGGATCATATAAAACATCTAATCCTCCAAATTGAGCTATATGCACTTTAGCGAAATCTCCAAATAAGATATGTTCTTTTCCTGCTCCACCTCCAGATGCAACATTAGCTGAAACAAATCCGTAATATCCGTTTAATCTCTTATCGTTAGCATCCCAAATCGCTGAAACACTTGAAACCTGTGCTAAAGTTTTTACTGCCGTATAAGCATCTACATCCATTAAGTAAGCCATTCTAGCTCCTTCTAATTGTACTCCTGCTCCTAATACATCAGTTTCTAATAGATTAATAGTTGCTGCACTTACTGCAGCCGTTGAGCCTGCATTAGCATCTAAGAATATAGATTGTGGAGCATTTGTTACATCAGCAGTATTTAATAAAGCTACCTCCATAGTTGCTGCAATGTTAGCCGCCATATTTCTCTGTAAAGCTGCTTCTAAAGATGCATTTTGTACAAGTGCTTCATTTGAAACATTTACAACAGAGATAAGTTTATGTGGAGATAATGAAACTGAAGATGCCGTTCCTGTTGGCGTTCCAGCAGTTCCTCCTGATTCTGGTAGCCACGTGGAATTAACTCCACTAATTACAGGAAATTTCATATTTTCTATCCCTCCGTAAAAATTAGCTCCTGCAGATGCTAATACTAAATTAGCTTCTAACTGATCTGTAAAGCTCATAGTTTCTGTAGAGTTTACTGCTGCTGTTTCAGCTGCAGTTCTTTTCTCTACCAAAACTGAAGAAGGAATAGCTAAACCTCTAAAGGTTTGTCCTGTATAGTGCGCTCTACTTCTAGCCTCTTGATCCATCTCTTTAATAATTCCCTCCACTTTACCTGTATATGCAGCACGCATAGCACCTTGGAAAGTAAATTTTTGTAAATCTTTGTCAGTTTTTGTAGATACTGTAGCTCCTGCTACTGCTGCTGCAGTTCGCAATGTAGCCTCTACTTTTTCTGCTCTTGTGATTTTTACATCTAAAGCATCTATTTCAGATAGTGTATTGTCTACCTCAATAGCTTCCGCCTCATTAAGATTACGAGATTCTCCTTCAGCAGTATTTTTAATTGCCTCTAAAGTATCTACTAATCCTGAACGAGATTCTTTTAATTTTAATGATTCTTTCATTTTTTTCTTTTTAGTAAATTAATTTTTAAGTTTAATAATGTGTTCAATTCAAAATCTTCCTCTTGTTCTTTTCTTGTATTTTCTATATCTATAAAATTACTCCTCACGGCTAGAGCTAAATTATCTGCCGATGGATAAGCAGGCAGCGAAACTGGAGAAACATCGTAAAGCCGATCTACTTTGTGGATGATACGAATATCGTTTCCATCCTCATTTCTCTCCCAAGAATCGCCATCCCTTCCCAGAGTAAAAGCAAAGCTGCTCTGAGTAATATTTCCTAATTTCATATTTTCTTTTAAATCCCTCCCTGCAGAAGTATTAGGAATATCTAATTCGTATCTCAATCCTTTTTGATCTACTCCTAATCTTAAAGTACCTGCTGATACTCTCCCTAATAAAAAATTAGGATCGTGATTAAAATAAGCTCTTACATCATTATCTAGTACATCATCAAAAGCTCCTGGCAGGATTTTCTCTTTGAATCCTCCTAGATCCTCAGATAAGGAATTAAATACGGCAGCGTGGCCTATTACTACATCTTTGCCCTGTTTTTTATCTATTCTACTTTCTATATTAAAAAATCTAGTTTCAGATGTATGCTTTTCATCCCAAACATCTACTTTTTTTAAACTTCTAAAAGTATAAGCCATAGGATCTTCTTCTATTTCTTCTTCTTCTTCCTCCTCTATTTCTTCTTCTATTTCCTCTGTAGGATCTTCTTCTAAATCATCAGGCCCTCTTAAAGCTTCTTCCTCCTGCTCACTTTCCACCGATTCGGCTTGATCTTCTTCCATACCTTCTTCAGAGTCGGCTTCAGCAGATGCATCAGTATTTTTGTCAAAAACGATAGTAATTGTTTCTTCATCTTCTGTAAATGATATTATATTTCTTTTTTTTACATCCATAATTTTATCTTTTTTTTCTAGTTGCAGTTCGCATACTGCATATCTTTGTTTGTCATCATATTCTTGCATAACTTCATCAGCCATACATCTATCTAAAAAATCTTTTTCAGATTCGTTATTATTAGGCTTAGGAATCGGCATCCGTATTTCCTAAAGTTCCTCCTGCTATTATGTCATTAAGGGTTGCCATATTTAACTGCATAAAGTGATTTTCTCCTCCTGCTATTGTTGGTAACTCCTCATACTGTCTTATCTCATCTATGCTTAAAGCTCCAATATTTAACATAGTTCTATAGTAATCAGCTCTATCTTTTGGAGTTCCTCTTAGTAAAGCATTTACAGTAAATTTAGTACTTACTTTTCCTATCTCATTTGATCTAAATAATTTACAGTTCATTTCTGATTCCATCATAACTATGTAAGGCATCAAGCTATATTGCACAAATTCTCTACTTTGTTCTGAGATATTATTGAAACTTGATTTCGTTAAATCTCGTAGAAGGTGTGGAGGTAAATTAAATAGCCGAGCAATCTCTGTTATACTAAACTCTCTACTCTTTAGAAATTGGCTCGCTTCATTTGATAGGCTAATCTGTTGAAATTTAAGCCCTTCCTCTAATACCATTGTTTTATTAGAATCTTTAAGGCTAGTATAATTTTCTTGAAATGAAGTTCTTAATCTTGTAATAGCCTCATCTGATAAGTGCCGATCTGTAGATAATACTCCTGATACTTTAGCTCCATTGCTAAAAAAAGAGTTTCCATACTGCTCTAAGGCTAATCCATATCCTATAGCTGCAGCTCCTACATCTACTGGCGACATTCCTATCAAGCCATCTTTGCTCATTACTTTAAAATGCAAAATATCGTAAGAATCTACAATTCCTCCCTGATCTAATTCGTAATAAATCTCTCCATCATTTTCTACTAGCTTTACTTTATTTACATCTAAAGGCAACAATTCTACAGGGATAGCTCCTCCATTTCTATTTATAAATACAAAAGAGTTTCCTCTTGTGAGTAAATCTATCATACATTTTTGTATAAATGTATAAGTAGTCATATTTTTATTAGGCTTGCGATGTAAAAGATTGTAGATTTTATGATTGTAAGCCTGATTTTTATTTCCTAATTTATCTGATTCATAAATTGATAAAGGAAGTTGAGCTATAGATTCAGATAAAATTCTGATAGCCGCCCATACTGCAGTAAAATTTAGAGCTGAGTCATCGGTAACTGATACTCCTGCATTGTAGCCTCTGGTATTCATTGCATCGTAGAATCCACTTCTTTTCTCAGTTCTTTTAAAAATTGCTCGTAGTTTATCCAGTAAGCCCATATAAGTATCGCATAATTATTAGAAAATCAATAATACGAAATTTTATATTTTCTGACTTGGAGCATTGTTTCTATTTTTCCTGTTTTTAGTAACTCTAAAGCTATCATAGGATGAGTATCTTCTTTTGCCAAAGTTTTCCTCATATTCTTTCTCTGTTAATTCGTAAGCATCCTCATAATTTTTTGCTCCTTGGCAATTTTTATGAAAGCGTTTTTCAAATCCAGCAGGGCTTAAAAGTGCTAATATTTCTAGTTGTATTTTCATATTTTAAAAAGTTAGTATTCCACGCTCATCATAAATAGAATCTGCATCATTTTCATCTGTCATCATCTCTCCTAGAGCCATTACTAGAGCTACCATTCCATCCACCTTCTCGGATGAGCGCTGTTTATTTATCTTGATATTTCCAGCAGCATCCGTTTGTAAACTGACATTCTCGCATTGCCATCTTAATACTGGATTTCTTAAATGATTAATTCCTTTTTTAAGTACAAGTTTCTCAAGTTCTTTTGAGGGTGCGCTCATACTCCGATATCCCTGCCCAAATTGACTCATAGGGATTCCATCTTGTTGGCTCAGTTGGATTATAAGTTGGCTACTATTCCATCTATCAAAGGCTATGCTTTGTAAATCATAATCATTTACTATATTATTAATATCCTGTCGGATATATTCGTAATCTTGTACATCTCCTGGAGTGGCTTTTATATATCCATCGGCTATCCACTCATCATAGGGGAGTTTGTATTTCCTTCCTCGGAGTTCTGCAGAATCTTCAGGACACCAAAAGAAAACTAATACTACATCTTTTTTATCCTCCATAGGAAAATATAATACTAAAGAGCTAAGATCCATAGTAGAGGCTAGATCTAATCCTCCCCAGCACCGCTGCCCTTTTAAAGATTCTAAATTTATTTCCTCATAATTTTCCATCCATACACTATCTGAGATCCATTTAGTGATAGTAGAAGTCCAAATATTAAGATGTAATCTCTTAAAAGTATTCTCATAGCTAGGTAGTTCTGCAGCTCTTTTCGCTTCAGTAATTAAATAATCCTCTGATACTGATACTCCAAGATTAGGATTTGCTTTTTTCCAGGTAGCTGGATCTTGGATGTCATCTTCTGTATCGGCTGCATATATAACTGAGAGGTGCGTATCATCATTTATCAATCCATTTTTTACCTTCTCAGAATAGGAATGTACTTCCCAGCAAATATTTCCATCTGTTTTAGAAGCTCCTGCAGTAGTCATTGTAAACAGTAGAGGTTGCCTTCTTGAGCCTGTACCTGTTTGCATTGTATCATAAAGCTCCCTAGATTTTTGAGTATGTAGCTCATCAAATAAAATTGCATTAGGATTGTGGCCGTGCTGCAAACTTGCATCTGAGGAAAGCACTCTATAAGTATTTCCCTTCTGAGGAAATGTAATAGAGTTTCTAAATACTTTAGCTTTGGAGCTTAATAGAGGATCTAATTGTATCATCCTTTTAGCCAAATCAAATATAATAGAGGCCTGGTTTTTATCTCCTGCACAACTAAACACCTCTGAGCCTAATTCTGAATCTGCAAAAAGCATATAGATTGCTACCGCTGCTCCTAGTGTACTCTTTCCGTTCTTTCTTGGAATCTCGCAATATACCGATCTATATTTTCTAAGCTCTGTATCTTTATGTTTCCATCCAAATATAGGCTCTATTAAATCCTTTTTTTGCCATTCTTCTAGGATAAATTTCTTCCCTGCTAGCTCTCCTTTGCAATGGCGGATATGAGTTTCTATAAAAGCTACTGCTCTATTAGCTGCATCCTTATCATAATAGTATTTGTTTTTTTTACTCAAAGAAATTAAATTCAGTATTGTTTTGTATTAATGTAGGCTGATTAATTGAGCTTCTAGCAGAGGGAGTAAAGCCAAACTGAGTGGCAATTTTTAACGCTCTATCTAAAGCATCATTAGCAATCTTTTGATAGGGTACGGCTTGCGTATGTTTTACAGTTCCATCAGGATTTTTAAATTCTTGTATTCTGCCATTCTCTCTCAGATAGATTTCCGTTTCTATATGCAAAGAAATAGCATTGCAATATGCCTCTAATAATCTCAAGTCTATTTGATGGAGCATCTGCTTATTAAATAATTCTACACAAACTTTAGTCCATTCTTTTTTCCCTATATCTGAAAGCCATTTAGGAGCGGATGGAATAGCAGCTACTAAAGAAACTAGCATCTCATTATCTAATTTTCTCTCAGATTTGAGAGTGCCTTGAAGCTCTTTAATTTTGGTAGGTATTTTTTTCCTTCCTCTAGCCATTCTTTTTTCTTAATGAGTCCTCAGTTCTTATTAAATTCGGAATCCCTTTTTCTGTTTTACATTCCATATACTTTCCGCATTTACAAAGGGCCTCTAAAGTTTGCCATTCTTTTTCAATATAGACTATGGTAGCTTTTGTAAGCTCTTTAATTTTTCCGCATTTGCATTTATATTGTGTCATTATTAACTTTTAGTTTTTAATTTTTGCCTAATAGTATTTCTTTTAGCTATTAGCTTAGAAGTTTCTTCTGCATTTTCTCTTATCTTTTTCCTCTTTAATCTTTTGTCTATTTGATTTATTGCATCCAAATTATCTAATCTCATTTTATTTCTTGCGTTTCTCTTGCTCATTTAATTTATTTTTTTATTTTTGTCTAGTCGTAAAATTAAAAAGATTCCATAATAATTTTTTAAGCCTCTTATCTTTAGAGGCTTTTTTTATTCATATTCATTCGGAATTAATAATCTTATACCTAGCTCAGTTAAAGCCCATATCCTTATCTGATCTGCATACACTTCAAAAGCTTTTGTATCTAAATCAGTAGTAGATCCTATTTTATTTACTCCTATTTTTTTATCATTTATTTCTATCATTTCCCACTCCGATAAAAACTTAGTTCTGAGAATATTATGCATCTCATCTGGGAAGTAGCCAAGTGAATTAGCTAGCTCTTGTACTATGCATTTCCAATAGTAGCTATTCTGATTATTGCTCCTAGTGTTTCTCTTTTTTTTTACCTCCACTAAATAATTATTTTCTAAACTTTTTAAAAAATCAAAAAGCATTTTTTTATCTGAGTTATCTAAAATTAAAAATTTCATATCTAGTAATGGTTTTATCTTATCTAGTAAGCTAGTTATCAATACCCCCTATATCCTATTTGTGGGGATGTGAACAAAAG
>TARA_R110002110_G_scaffold415830_1_pt1 | contig 15447 bp, 19 predicted proteins | sample TARA_R110002110 | Tara Oceans TARA_R110002110 (sample SAMEA4397330) | marine metagenome | biome: Polar Biome; feature: [SRF] surface water layer (ENVO:00010504); material: water (ENVO:00002006), including particulate matter (ENVO:01000060) such as... | depth 5 m
CAGCGCCATCATGCGCGGAATATCGGCAGGCAAGTCACGGATTCAGGGTATAAATTAAGATTTGCTATTGCCCTTATGGTAGCAGTATCTGTCCACGCATGGTCTGAGGAGTTGGCGCCATTTTCGCCAAAGCTTGCTTTTAAATGTGAAGCCTACGAAGCCTTCGGTATTACTAGCAATGGGAATACGCACGAACTGAGCAAGTTCAATCAAAAGCAGGGAAGCGTATTTCTTGTTCACCACAGTTATTGGCCTTTAGAGGGGAAACGTTGGGCGGTACCGCGTGAGGCTCGTGAAGATTTGAGTGAAGAGGAAGTGGAAAAGATTTGGTTAGAACAAAATTATGAGATCGAGATGAGAAACTCATATCTAACTTCTGAGAAAAATAGCTACCTTGTGAGACGTGGTAACCATAATCCGAAAGAATATGATTCTGGTAATCCTTCGGACTGTTTTGCGGGAACTTATCGAAGAGAGAGTGTGACAAAGGAAATTGAATTCTATGTGTCTTGCCAGTCAAGTGGGCAGGCTTTTACTTTTGATGCGGTCTCGAAGAGATACAAACTTACTACGGGTTTGGCGGCTTGGCCTTTTGAGTTGAAAGAAGAAGTTGGGGGAGTTGAAAAAGAGGTGGATGAACAGCAGGTAACTTATTTTGGCTATTGTGAAGAATATTATCCCTAGTAACTACTTAAATCGTAAGAGGTGTAAGGCGGACTAACAAAGATTTGTCTGCTGATAACCTTTATTCTTGAGTTTCAGTTTTGTGCTGCTCTGGATATGATGATTTGCGAAATGGAGGCCGCACAGATATCGAGTTAGCGCACACTGTTTTATAAGTCATCTGGCCTGTTCGTTACTATGCGCCATGTGAATCTCGTTTAATCGTATCGCCCAATAGAATGTGTTCTGCTTCCACTGTCAGCTGTTCAAGTAATGAGCTATTTGCCAGATATCGGTCATGCCTTTTTTCGCGATATAGCTCGCCCCATGCTCGCGCCATCTTAAATAAAGTCCCACGCAGTCGCAATAATGCGTTGTCGCTTATGTCTCGTCCATAATATTTGGTTGAGAATAAATAGCTCTCGCATTTGCCCAAGTAGTCCCGCGCAAATTTCCGTTTGCTTAGGTTTTGGTCATTATCATGTAGTTGTTCATAGATACGAAGTACGCCTTGAAATCTACTTTTCATTTGCCTTTCCTCATGTATTGCGTTGCCAGCTTATTTACCCGGTTCGATGATGCTGTGCTTGGCCTGGCTCGCTTTCCCGTTTCGTTCGCGTTCCCTCTAGAATCATCTCTAGGCTTATTGGCTGGCGTGATTTTTTGTCTGTGTTTCGATACTGCTTTTGACTTCGCATTGCGTTTGACCTTTTTATGAGCAATATCAAGTAAGGCATCTGCCAATGCCATGTCGTCTTCTGTACCTGAGCTATAAAGGTTCGATATTGACATCAGGTCAGCTTGCCCTGTATTGCCAAATGCCTTTGTTGTTTGTGCTTGTACTTCATCATATTCTATTTCTTGTTCATGCTTTCTAAGCCTGTTCAGTATTGATTTGTTGTATAGCTTGTATGTTGTAAACAGTTCGAATAGTTTCAATGTTTCTCCAAGTATTACTAAACTCTGCGCAGTTAAGCGCATAAATGAATTTTGTAGTGCGGTACCCTCATCCGTTCCGTGCTTTCGCATTCGCAAGCTCACATGTCTCGTCTCGTATAGGACTTCATGGCACGTAAGTTATTTATGTAAGCGAGTCTAAAAACATGGGTTTTTGGGCAAATACAGCACCAAATGACGGCACGATAAGTTGGACTGGTAGTTATATGTTATTTACTGATTCTGTATCCGGCACTGCGCTACACCTTTTTTGATGGCATTGTTCATAGAGTGATGTAGGTAGCTTAAGTCATCAATCCATGCTTGATTGCCGGTGTTGTTTTTTATGCCATACGCAGCCCATGAACGTATATTGGCGACGCATGGCTGGTGGTGGAATAGAAAGCTGCGCTCGGCGATGTTTGTTGGGCAGTGTCCCCGTAAAGCGCTTGTTTTGTACCAGCATTCAAGTAGCCGCAAGTCCCAGGTATCTTTTTGCGAGTCTAAATAGCTTCTGGGATATTTGCTGTATACGTGCGCGTGGTAGTCATTTTGGCCGGTGTGTACGTACACGCTGCGTCTCACACGTTCCCTGCGACGTTTGATGTCCTTTTGTAGCTCAATCTCAAGAAATACAAAATAGTCTTCAAGGGCTTGAAGTAATAGCCTGTCAGAACTTTGCCGGGGTATACGGAGCGTGAGCATATATTGCCAGCGCTGCCCCAGTTCGTTGTAGATCAAGCTTTCTGATTGCTTCCTCGCTGCCTCAGCGTTTGCGCCACTGTTGCTGTACGCATCAAACGTCCTCTCATTACGCATTTCCCAATCTCCTCTGTTTGCGTCACTAGTTATTTATGTAAGCGCGGAGATGAGAGCGTGTTTTTTTAGAGAAAATATAGGGTTTTACACAATACCGCATATTCTGGGTAAAAACCCAATGGAATCAACGACGTATATAGTTCCATAAAACCGATCGTCCTTTGAAATGTACGAAAGTATAATAGAACGTAACAGATACACGTATTTGGTGAATATATGCCCAGGAAACAGCAGCTGACAGCGGAAGCGTTACAGAAGCTGCTTCTGGTCAAGAACGTAGTCATTGGGTTAGCTATTACTGAGGCAGAACGAGATGAAGCGAGCGCGTGTTTTGACAGAGAAGGAATTGAAAGCTGTGCTGAACAGCACAAAAGCGACAAGGCACCCAGAACGAAACAAGCTGATGGTGATGCTTAGCTACTATGCCGGGCTGCGAGCGTGCGAGATAGCGTCTCTACGTGTATCTGACGTTGTGGACAGTACTGGTACTGCCAGAGACACTATACTGCTTGAGCAGTGGCAGACAAAGGGCTCAGAGCGCCAGCAAGCTGTTGTCAGTGAGAAGCTGCGGAAGGAGATTACGGTGTTCGTGCGCGAGCACAGAAACGGAGTAGATCGCACTGCTCCGCTGTTAGCCAGTCAAAAGGGCGGTGCTTTTAGCAGTACAACTATTCAGCAAGCGTTCCGTCAGCTTTATGCGCAGATTGGGCTTGATGGTGCCAGTAGCCACAGTGGCAGACGCACAATGCTCACCAAACTAGCTGAACGTGGAGTTCACGCTCGCGTTATTCAGCAGATAGCAAGGCACAGCAGTTTGGCGACAACACAGCGATATATTGATGTTTCACCGCACTTATTGCGCAACGCTGTTGAATTGCTATAGTAGCGGCAGATGCTACGCGAGAATATTCATGACAAGATCTGCCCGAGCATTGTCAGTATTTCTGATCGCAACTAGTGCGCATGCTAGCTCACAGCAAACGGTTGTACGGGATGTGCTAGGAAACGGAACCTGCTCTCAAGAGTATGTTCTTGTGGTTGACGTCTGCGTAGCTAGGTCAGCGTTAGAAACGCGTACGAAGCACGAAATTGTGCAGTTGATTTTTGAACACAATGAAATGTCCACCGCCGGAGGTACGAAAAATGGTGGTGATTCTGATTCAAAACTTTGCGTCTCCAAAGTTTCAGACGATAATGACGATTTCTTTGAATTGCGAGATGGATCATTTCTTAAGAAAACTAGCTATGGGTACGTTGGATATATTGGTTACGCGAAGAATACCTTGCTGGTTTTGAAGTCGCGCTCTACTGGAATACTGATGATTGAAAACAAGGACCCCTTTAAGGTCGAAGTAATAAGACCGGCAGGTAGCTGCGCAACACCAAGTACTTACCGTATTCAAACTGCCTATAATGATGAGAAGTTTGTCATTAACGGAGAGTTGTTTGAGTCACAAACGTACTGCTTGGGATGGGGTGTGGGTGAATCAATTTATTTTTTGGAAGGTTCTGAATATGGTTCGTGCTCTTCTGCTAAGCTTTACAACGTAGAGCGCGAGGAAACATGCTCAGTGTGGTGTGAATGATGGTGAGTAAAAGCAGTGCCTAGCTCGTCTCTACATTGGGTTATTCATAGTGTCCTCAATGACGCTGAAGCATTGCACGGATATGCTTTAGGGAACACGACACGGGTTATGTTGAGAGTGTCATTGAGCAATAAATTGTAGTGTCACCGTAAATTCGGTTTCAACCCCAAGCGCTTGACGATTTGCTCGTCCGTCATTGCATAACGCTTGCGAAGGACTGTGACGAATTTCTTCCCCTCAGCAATGTGTTTCGCCCTGTTCGTGCGCATTGCTGCTCGCTCTGCACGCTCAAGCTCTCTCCGCTTTTTGAAGTATTCAATCTCAAGTGCTTTGATTGCATCACTTCCCAGCTTCTTTTTAGTTCGCGGCGCCTTCTGTGGTGCTGCTGCTGTTGCTTTGTCGCTTCTTGATGACATATTTGCTATCCCCTTTTGGTTTGCTTTGTTCGACGATAGCATCATCGTTGGCCCTGTCATTCTTTTTCTACCACTCTGTTCTTCCGCTGAGTGCGTCACCGTATTTGACCACATCTAAGTGCCCGTAATGCTTTTCCAGCATTGCGATACTGGTCCCCATTTGACGGGCGAGAAGCGCTATGTTGATGTTCTTGCGTCGAGTGAGCTCCACCGTTGCGTAGAAGTGGCGCCAGCTATAAAGCGTACGAGGTTTGTTTTCGTATCCAAAAGTAAGCCCGCTTTCATGTAAGAACTTTTTAAAAGTACCATCCATTCTTGCTGGTTGAGCTCCGTCGCTCAATGCAAAGATTTTGGCACCATTCCTGGAAGCGATGAGCTGTTCAACAGTAAAGCCACTAGTTGCGGCTTGGCGGTCTTTGAGCCTATTCAGGATATTGATTGCGTTTCCATATGGGTTGCGCATGACTACATCGCGCCAAAGCTGAGTTGCTTTCCTTCCCTTCTTCTTCAGCACGCGGAATACAACTAGCTCATTTCCTCTGATGCTTTTCTTGAAAGATAGATCTTGCCACTTTAGATCCATTGCCTCCCTACCATGGCGTATGCCAGTGTTGGCAAGAAACATTACGTAGTCGTAGAGAAGCTGTCGTATCTCTGCATCCTTAATCCTGTGTGTGGGCTTTTTCTTCCACGCACGCAGCTTGTTTAGTAGGTTGCGGTATTCGCTGAGTTCAAAAGTTGGGCGTCGCTGGCTGCTGCTGCCCCTTGTATCCAAGCGCGGAACGCTGAGCTGTGTCATGTAGCCCGCGTCTACTGCCTTATCGAAAATTAGTTTCAGGGCAGAGTTGTGCGTGGCAATCGTGCTTTGGCTTGGTTGGCGTCCTAGTTCTTTTGTAACGTAGGCTTGGTAGCCTTTGTACTTGGGCCTGATGTTGTCGAGTCGCGTTCTGCCAAAGTAGGGAATCTGGTAGCTGTTGATGACGCCGATGTAGTGCTTGTACACCTGTTTCCAATCATGCGTTTCTTTTGTGCCTTCCAGCTCTGCAACCACTGATTTGGCAACGCTACTAAACGTTCTGGTAGCTTGAGGTAGGTTGTGTGCTGCTAGTGCTTGCGCTTCCCAGTACAGCGCACTGGCTTTTTCTTTGGCTTGCGCTAAATCTTCCGTTCCCGTTGATTTGCGCTCCCATTTTCCGTTGTTCAGCTTGATAGCAACATAGAAGCGTTTGCTGCCAGATTGTTTGTACAGCCTGGCTTTGTTTGGGAGAACTGTGTACTGGTCTTCTTTGTTGGCCATGCTTCGTAGCATAGCATCAAACTATGCTATGTCTATGCTACAGGCGGCCTGGGGATAGATGTTAATAAAATCTTTGTAAATCAAGAAGCTATGGTGCCCGGAGACAGAATCGAACTGCCGACACGGGGATTTTCAATTCAGACTTGCGAATATATTGCACCGTTGATAGATGTTGATAAAATTAGGAAAAACAACAAGATGCAGAATTGATATTGGATGGATGTACAGCGCTGGCGTTGATTGATATACGCCTTTTTTGACCGAAAGTGCTTACATCCGTAGTTACATCCTGGAGGATGTAAGCAGCCCGGAGGGCGCCAGCATGGCCAACAAGGTTACATTCACGGCAGCGCGGGTTGCGGGCTTCAAATGCCCCCAGGACAAGAAACAGGCTTTTCTATGGGACGCCGGGCAAAAGGGCTTGGCCCTGCGCGCCACCCCCGCCGGCAAACCTTCCTATGTATTCCAGAGCCGCTATCAAAGCGCAGCTATCCGTATCACCATTGGCAGCCCCGAAGCCTGGACCATTCCCGAAGCGCAGGAAAAGGCCAGAGAGCTGCAACGCCTTATTGATGATGGGCGCGACCCCCGGACGGTTAAAGCGGAAAAGACCGCCGCCGACAAAGCTGCACGCGAGGCAAGCAAGGTTGAAGGCATCACCACCCGGGAAGCGTGGGACCGCTACCTACTGGAGCGCCGCCCGCACTGGAGAGACAGCACCTATGCCGACCACCTGAAAATGGTGCAAGAGGCTGGCAAGGAGGTGAAGAACCGGCCAAGCATGAAAACAACCGCCGGTATGATGCTGCCGCTTATGGGGCTGCGCCTGGCTGACCTGGACGCGGCCACCATTGAAGCGTGGACCGCAAAGGAGGCGAAGCGCCGCCCTACCCGTACCCGGCTGGCTCTGCGCCTGCTGAAAGCGTTTCTGCGCTGGGCTGACCGTGAACCAGACCTGCACGGCATAGCCGACCCAACCGCCGCCAGTGGGCGCAAGCTGCAAGAGACTGCGGGGAAGCAAAAGGTAAAAGCCGATTACCTACAGCGTGAACAGTTGGCCGCGTGGTTCGACCATGTACGCGCAATCCCCAATCCAGTTATTTCCGCCTATCTGCAATGCCTGCTGTTGACGGGCGCCCGCCGGGAGGAACTGGCCGGGCTGAAGTGGGACGATGTTAATTTTCGTTGGCAGGGGCTGACCATAGGCGACAAGGTGGAGGATGCGCGAGCGGTTCCGCTGACCCCCTATGTGGCCCACCTGCTGCAAAGCCTGCCCCGCCGTAACAAGTGGGTTTTCAGTAGCAAGGCGAGCGAATCCGGGCGCCTATCGGAGCCAAGCATTGCCCACCGCAAAGCCTGCACTGCCGCCGGGCTTTACGTTACGCTTCATGGGCTGCGCCGTTCATTTAAAAGCCTGACCGAGTGGCTAGAGGTGCCCGTGGGGGTGGTGGCGCAAATCATGGGGCACAAGCCCAGCGCGACCGCTGAAAAGCATTACACCGTGCGACCGCTGGACCTGCTGCGGGTACACCATGAACGCATTGAGTCATGGATGCTGGAGCAAGCCGGAGTGAGCTTTGACCCGAAACAAGCCCAGGGAGGGCTGCGGGTGGTAGACGCAAGCTAGCAGTTTTGCCCCGGCTAGGCCCGCGAACTGAAAAGCGGGTTTCCCTGACCCGCCTGCCGGGGCTACTTTTTCAGGGCAGCACTGAGGGTGTGCAAGCATGGATGACGATGAATACAAGCTGCTAATGGAGGTAGCCCGTGAGCGGCTATCAAAGATGCCGGGTGCGTTCTCCGCTTTTCAGCAAGAGTATGAGACCTCACTTAATCTAAGGTTTTCCGTCGCGGCAGTGTCCAGCACCCATACGATTACCGAGGCACTGCACCCCGCGTTACGCGTAAAAAGACTGCAAAGGACCGTTGACGCGTGGGCAAAGCGATACACGGGAAAGGTAGTGCCGCTTGATGCTGAACAGTTTTCAGAGGAAAAAAATACGACTGCACCTAGGCCGGCAAATAAGGTTGTTTCCGGCAGTGGGGCATTGCAGGCGGGCCAGCGGCAGCCTCGCGTCATTACTGGCAGCGGTGAACTGAAGGCGGGCGCTGTTGCTGCTGAATCTAAACCGGATGCCCGGGACATTGGCGCAGACTCTGAAGCCGAAAATGCAGCGTCACCAAGTTTCAGCGCCGGCGATATTGCGCGGCAGTTTTGGAACATGCAACTAAACATGCATCGTGCCTTCTACCCTGACCCGCCGCACACTGGCTGCGTACCAGTAGCACGGATTGTTCACGTGCTGGCGCTGCGCCAATTTTTTGCGTTGATAGAAAACAGTGCTACAGCCCAATGGCGCCCGGAATGGTCGCTAGAGAGGTATGCGCGGGCCGCCTTTATGCTTAACGCGGCAATTTCAAATGCGGCAAAGTCTGGTGCGCTGAAGTTGCGGGACATATCAACGGGGGTGCCGCTAACTGGCTGGCTGGACAGTTCGCCGGCTGAATTCTGGGAATCCTTTGATGCCATTTTCAGGAGACAGAATCTAGCAGAGGCCCCGAAATTTTTTCTTTTCATTCTCCGAAGGCCAATGCATTTCCAGAATGATGTGGTGGTGAACCTGGCAGAGTTTCAGGAGTGGGCTGCCGCTGAGAAGCTGGCGGAGCCGGAGGATTTGGCCCGCCTGTTGGCCGAGGAAGTCCCGGAGAAAGTGAAGCGCTTATTAAACGGAGAGATGGTTTCAACGGAACCGGACAGCCTGAATACAAGCGCACCACCGCAATCCGGCCCGCCACCAAAGGAAAAGCGGAAGGCCGGAAGGCCCCCTAGTGGTGACGCCTTGACCGACCGACTGCCGGAACTGCGCAAGGCCGCTATAAAGGTTGCAAACGGGCTGCCTTGGGACAAGACCCGTTTTAAAGTCGCCAACAAACTGTCGCAATTAGAAGAATGGAAGATGTACGAGGCTACGACCATAAAAAAGCATATTCAGGCCAACTGGTGGCAAAAAAAGACGCCACCGAAATAATTATAGTGGCGCCAAAATAATTTCAGTGACGCCCGAAAAACCCTGTAAATAAAGCGTTTACGGCGGATTTGTCCTCGCGCTTGCAAGTTGTTGTACTGTGTTTTTTGTGGCTCTGTAATGGGAATCCTCAAGTCAACAAAGCCGAAAGGCGATACATGAGGATAGCCGCTGATGAACCCCGAAACCCGTCACCCCCTGGCCCCGCCGGATTTTCCGCCGCTGGAGCTAGTCACCCGCCCGGCAGTTGAAACTGAAGCTGCCGCCTTCTACCTGAACCGCCAGCCGCAGACCTTGCGAAGCTGGGCATGTAAAGAAAACGGACCGATACGCCCCCGTCGTGTTAATGGCCGGTTGGCGTGGTCTGTGGCTGAAATTAGAAATTTGATGGGGGTGGCGTAATGAAAACCCGACCCCCTAAGGGAGCGAAGCCGGGCGCCGTGGCAGGCACTGGTAAGCATACCACCCCACCAAGGTTCACCGGAACAGATAACCCGCGCCACCTTCGCGCTATAACTGAGCTGCTGCGCAGACCTGTACCCCGGGAGGCATTAGACCAGCGTGCAGGATGCGCAAATGCCCCGGAGTTGGTGGCAGAGTTGCGCCGCAGGGGGCTAGACGTTCCATGCGAGCGAATCAGTTTCCGGGACCGTGACGGTAAGCCGTGCCGCCCTGGCGTTTATCACTTCAGCGCCAGCGACCGCCGGAAGGTGTACCGCTGGTTTGCCGATATTGGCCGGGGGGTGGAGCTATGACCTACTCTACACAAAGCGACCCCCTCCGACTGTTTGCGGACGCCGTTTATCAATACACCGGAGCTGTGGTTGACCCTATACCGGATGGGAAGCTACACAGATTCAATGACCCGGAAGGCAGGCGCAATAACCTGGCGTGCTGGTACGTGCTGCACCTGGACGGACACCCCGCAGGTGCTATTGGGAACTGGCGGACCGGGTATCAATCCACCTGGCGGCAAGATTCCCGGCAGCAACTGGACCCGGCGGATAAGGCGCGTATAGAGGGGCTTGTACAGGCCGCCAGAGCGCAGCGGGAGCGGGAGCGTATCGAAGGCCACCGCAAGGCAGCGGAGCGTGCCTGTGTCCTGTGGCGCGATGCTAGGCCAGCAACTGCCGACCACCCCTATCTGGTATCAAAACGTATTCCTGCGCTATGCCTGCGCCAGTGCGGGGATGTGCTGCTGGTGCCGCTGCGCACCGTGGCCGGGGAGCTGGTGAATATCCAGCGCATACACCCGGACGGCGGCAAGCGGTTTTTGAAGGGCGGACGGATTGCCGGCGCTTTCGCACTGTTCGGGCGGGAGCTGCCGGAGGCGGGCGAGCTTTACATTGCCGAGGGCTGGGCAACTGCTGCCACCATTGCCGACACCTTGCGGCTGCCGGTAGTGGCCGCAATGAATGCCGGGAACCTGAAGGCGGTAGCGCAGGCAGTCAGGGAGGTCCGCCCGCGATTGGCGCTGGTGGTGGCTGCGGACAATGACCACCGGACCCCAGGGAACCCGGGGATAACGAAGGGGGCGGAGGCTGCCCGGCTGGTGCAAGGCGCAATGACCTGGCCGACCACCTGCCGGGAACCGGACTGTTCCTGTTCCGATTATAACGATACAGCCAACTGCGGGAGGGCGCCGCAATGAATACTGCAACTGCCCGCGACCTAAGCCACAAGCTGCCCCCTGCTGAATACGGCCCCGCCCCCCTGCCCGATGTGGTAGGCCGGGCACCCTACCCCCTGGACGCACTAGGCCCGCTGCTGGGAGGTGCTGCGGCTGCCATAGCGGAAGCGATACAGGCACCGCCAGAGCTGGCAGCGCAGTCTGTGCTGGCTGTGGCGGGATTCGCTGCCCAGGATAAGGCCAATATCACAATGGACGGGCGCACCTATCCGCTGTCGCTGTTCCTAATAACTGTTGCCGAAAGTGGCGACCGCAAAACCGCTTGCGACCGTGTAGCCAGTAAGCCGCTGGACGAATGGCAGCGCCGCAAGGTGGTGGAGCATACCGCAGAGCTGCGCGCATACCGGGATGCGGCGGAGATATACGAAACAGAGCGGCGGGGGGCGCTGGCTGGCAAAAAGGTATCCGCCGCCGATAAGGCCGCAGCACTGGAGGCCCTGACCGCCCCGGAGCCGCCCCCGGAGCCGGTAGTTATCTGTCAGGAACCAACGCTAGAGGGCTTACAGCGTTCATTCCGGCAGGGCTGGCCCAGCCAAGCGCTGTTCAATGATGAAGGGGGGCAGTTTTTCGGCGGCCATGCAATGAACCCGGATAACGCTATGAAAACGATAGCCGGGCTTTCCAAGTATTGGGATGGGGCGCCGATTATCCGCACCCGGGCAGCGAAGGGGGAAAGCGCCGCCCTGTATGACCGCAGGCTGTCCATTCACTTACAGGCGCAGCCCCGTATTGCTGACGCGGTACTGGTTGACCCGCTGCTATTGGAACAGGGACTGCTGGCGCGGTTCCTGATTGCCGAGGCCCGGAGCCTGGCAGGTACCAGAGAATACAGGGAGTTGGACGCATACCGGCAAGCGGCAGTTGTCCGCTTTCATGGCACCCTTGCGCGACTGCTGGAGCATGTACCCGAGGCAGCGGAGGGCGGCGGGCTGGTGCTGCCTGACTTGGCATTGTCACCGGAGGCCCGGGAGCTGTGGATTGAAAGCTACAACCGGACCGAGCGCCAGCAAGCCCCCGGCGCCCTGCTGGAAGTGGTGAAGCCTGCCGCCAGTAAGGCAGCGGAAAACGCCCTGCGCCTGGCTGGTGTGTTTGCTGTCCTGGAGGGCACACAGACAGTTACAGGCGAGCAAATGCAAAGGGGCTGGACCCTGGCAGCCTACTACCTGCAAAACGCCCTGCGAAGCGCGCAGTTAAACGAGACCAACCAGGCGCAGCGGGCAGCCCGGGAGGTGCTGGAGTGGCTGAAGGCGCAGCCCGGCAGCGCGGCCAGTATCGAGGATATGCAGCGGAGGCTGACACCAAAACAGCACCGCAAGTCAGTTGCGCATATTCGGGCAATCCTGGCCCTGCTGGTGGAGACCAACGCCGCACGGGTCACTGACACCAACACCAGGGGCGAGCCGTCCGGCTGGGAGGTAGTCGCATGAACCTGGCTGATTTACTGGTGCCGAAAGTTTCCAGCCCGGGCAAGACGGAAAGGGCGGAAGGGGCGGAAAGCCAGCATTCACGCGGCCCAGGCAATCCGCCCACCGGGGCGGAAAAGGGCGGAGAGACCACCCCAGCCCCTGCAATCCGCCCCAATCCGCCCGCAAGGGCGGAGAGTGAAACCCGCACAGATACAGCATTTCCGCCGAATCCGCCCAATCCGCCCGGGGCAATGCAGGAAATCGAGCAACCGCTACCTGCTACCCGGGAGTACCTGGCCAGCCTAGGGCTGGAGACGCTGCCGGAGGATGTGGCTTTCTTGACCTGGCACCTGCCGAGAGGCACCACCGCTCGGAACCAGGCCCTGCGCGAGTATGTTCACCGCTGGCGGGATGCAATGGACGCGGAACCAGCGCAGCACCGGAGGCAGAACAGGGGGCGGTTTGCTGCAAATGCGTGGCTTCGCGCTAGTTCACTGAATAAGGAATCTAGAAAATGAGTGCTAATTCGCGCCGCTTCAGAAACGCCGTGCGCCTGATTGTATCCGTTGAGACCGCCACCATTGCCGCCGTGGACGCACTCATGGAAGGGGGTAGGCACCACGGCCACCGCAACCGCTCCGAATTTGTGCGCCTGGCTATAGAGCGCGAGCTTGCACGCTGCCGAGATGATGATTTTCGGACACGTACGCGCGTGGGCCAGAGTGATGATTTTCAGATGCCATAAAAAGGCAGACTCTGAGGATGAACCACCACCCCCACCAGTGCCGAAAATTTGCCGCAAGCTACGATTCAGCGCGCCCGTGGTACCGCGCCCCAGGAGGACCCGGCCCGCCGGGGCAGCGCCAGCCACTAAACCCGAATTCTGTGGATGTAAAAGACAGCGTAACCCTGCGGTCTCGTTATGGTGAAGGCCGGGACTTTGTGAACGCCCCCCGGGGTGGTGGCAATGGGACCTTTCCAGCTATCCCCAGGGCGGGGGCGCTGAGCCGTGGTTAGCCGCTAGATACCAACCCCCGCAATGGTGGTTGTTGTTTTCCTTGTCGTATAAGGCTCTTTAGTCCTGAAAACACCCTTGGAAGACTCGCCGCATTTAATTGAAAGTGTCGCTGGTGAACTTTATGCATATACCTCACCCGGTTGACTTTACCCGCCTTTCACTTAAGAAGGACCAAAGCATGGATATTGATTTCTTATATCTACCTTTTTGCCCCTCAGTAATGCCTCCGAGTAACCAAACTGTAAAAAGGGTTCCAGTCACCACTATGAATGGTTGTGTTCTACCGGTGCTGGCGTCGAACGTGAGTGCAGAAAAAAATTGCAAGAGCGGATAATGAAGAAGGTACAGGACGAATGTGTACGAGGCAAGGTAACGAATAGGTTTGGAAATGAAGTTCATTATCGGAGAAAAGCTAGTAGAAATAGACTTAAAGCCGATAAAATTCGCTGCTACAAGCAGCCCAACTATATAGCTGCTCAAGAAGTATTTTGACCACATAAGTTTCTCGTACAAATCATTGCCGAGGGTATTTTCCGTTATCCTAAGCAGATAAGCTTGGCCATCATAGCTTACATACATGACATAAAGACCAATGGAAGCAACGAATAGAATCCATCCAATTCGATGACCTATGAGGTCTGACGAGTTCACCCGATAAACCAAAACTCCTAGCATCCAAACAGGTAATAGAATTAGTATTTTTGGCCCGACCAGAAGGCATATAGATATAATAATTAGGTACTTTGTGCGGCCCTTTAGATAAAAGGAAAAGGCAAACAGGACGTAGTACCAAAACTCGTATCCGATAGACCAAAAAGGGCCATTTGAGAAAGGCCGGATAGAGGAAAACCATATTTCGTTTACAAACAGTAAATTCGCCAAGAAACGACCGAACGGATAACTTGTTTCGAACCACCAACCATCATATAGCTCGTATGTGATTCTAGACCCGACTAAGTCAAGCGCAGCGGTAAGGATAAGAGCTGGAACTACTACTGAATATAGCCTAGCGAATCTACTTACAAAATATTTGTCTATAGAATCTTCTTTGCCGTTGGCAACATACGAAATCACAAATCCGGATAGAACAAAGAAAACCATCACAGCGTCGTTTCCCAAATCCGAAAACCGCCACAGAAACGGCAGTCCGCCTGTGAATCTTTCGTAGTTCGCGTGCACTATAAACACCAGAAAAGCGGCGCAAAAGCGCACCAAATCTAAGTAAACTGATGTTGAACTATTCAATTATAAGGCTCGACCATGAGACAAGGTGGTATCAATTGCTATTTTTCAGTCCCGTCAGTCTACCCAACAAAAGAGCGGACAATACGAATAATCCAGAAAATTTGTGACGCTGTCCACAATAAGGTCCGTTAATACTTTTAGCTGAGCGAGGAACATCACCAAGCCAATCTTTAGTTGGGAGTCGAGGCAGCTACATGTCGGCGCTCAAGTTGTGTTTGTTAATTTACTCTGGAGAGTTGAAATTCTTCTGTACGTGGAAAGGGAAAGCCCTACAGCGTGTCCGCACTTAACTGAAAATGCCACCCGCACCGCCGCCTTACATTGAGCCCATACGGAGGCACACGATGTTTGCATGGACCCGTAAACCATGTGAATCAATCGTTATCTAAACTAGGGAAGGCACTATTGCTATGGAGGTGGTGGCAGCACACGGGCAGGTAAAGCTGGCCATTCACGCCCCGCCGGAGGTGCCGATACTGCGGAGCGAGCTACTACAGCGGGAGGTGGTGCAGCCTGCGGGTGGCGCCTGACCTAGTGGGGAGGGGGAGGGTTTATTTCTCTAGCTCTAGAGGCCATGACCGTCTGCCAGTGTTTGTTTTGCACGGCCAATTCAGAAATTCGGAATTTTCAGAGTCTATAAAAAGGCGCCGGGTACCCCACCCCCCTATATAGGTTCTAGTTCCGGGCTGTAGACACGGGTGGCAAGCTGCGCACAGTCTGACTACTTGCGAGATTTTCCCGGGATGGGGGTTGGTCATCATCATGTATCGAGCCGACCGCCGGAAACCCCTACAGATACAGCGTATGCGCGATTCCGCCCGCTTGCCTATCCTGCACTAAGACACCGTGCCGGGCTGGTGCTGTCATAGTTGGCGCCGGGTACGGGGGGCGGGTAAAAGCAGGGGGGGCGCGCCTGACAATACCGGCGGGTTACTGTCCGTTTATCGCTAAATCGTTTTTTTCTGGTGGAAGTGCTGGCGCTGGGAACCTTACAAAACCATACATTGCGCCCGCCCGTGGGCTAACCGATTGAGGTTTTCTGAGGTGGGGGGTAGGCATGGCAAATACCTATACCGCTACGCGGGGGGACCGTGGCGGGGGAACAATTTTTGTTTCCGCAAAATGGAGCTTTTGGGGCGGCTTCCCTGCCCGGGGCGGGTCTACCTTGCTGCTGGTGGCAAATAGCCGCTATTGGGTGGGCAGCGTGGCCGGATTCGGAAAATGTGCTTACATCCGTAGTTACATCGTAAAAATACGGAAATTTCCAGAATCGAGGAAAGTGTCGTAAGTCTTTGATTACTAATGGTGCCCGGAGACAGAATCGAACTGCCGACACGGGGATTTTCAA
>TARA_R110002110_G_scaffold378607_1_pt1 | contig 15410 bp, 17 predicted proteins | sample TARA_R110002110 | Tara Oceans TARA_R110002110 (sample SAMEA4397330) | marine metagenome | biome: Polar Biome; feature: [SRF] surface water layer (ENVO:00010504); material: water (ENVO:00002006), including particulate matter (ENVO:01000060) such as... | depth 5 m
AAGGCAATCATCGGCTCACAAGACGTCCCATATATCTACGAAGATAGAATAAATAAAGATGATTTTATCAACGCTCTTGTTGAGATGTGTGAATTGCCAGAGTCAGAAAGAGAAGCTCTCGGCGAACTCGGAATGAAACATGTCCAAGAAAACTACAACTATAATGACTTCTGCGACAAGTGGGTTGAAGTCATTGATTCCGTCATCGAGAAAAATGGCTCTTGGGAAACTAGAAAGAACTACTCACCAATCTTGTTCGAGGAAGTATAATGAAGACAATATTAGTAATAGGACCACTAACTCGAAGGGCAGGATATGGAGAGCAGGCAAGATTCGCCCTTCGCTCTCTAAGAGCACATGAGGGCAGATTCAACATTCTGATTCAAGACATTCCATGGGGGCAGTCTGGACAAGTGGCAGAAGACAGCGAAGAACAAAGATATATCAGAGAAACTATAGAAAAGACACAGCAGCACATCCAACAACAACTTCCAATAGACATGACGCTGCAAGTCACTATTCCAAACGAGTTCAAAAAACTCGCACCAGTAAACATCGGATACACAGCAGGTATCGAGACAACTAGAGTTTCTCCACATTGGATTCAACAGTCAACTCTAATGGATAAGATCATTCTTGTATCCAATCATTCAAAAGATGTTTATGAGAAAACATCCTATGAGGGAACTAATGAGGCGACAGGCGAAAAGGTAATAATAAAAACACAAGTCCCGATGGAGGTTGTAAACTATCCAGTCCGCAGTCTTGAAGTCGATGACTTGGGACTTGAACTCAAACACGACTTCAACTTCCTTACTATCTCTCAAATGGGTCCAAGAAAGAACCTCGCCAACACTGTCAAGTGGTTCCTCGAAGAATTCCACGATGACGAGGTTGGACTCGTAGTAAAAACTAATATGATGAACTGTAGTACAAACGACGGACAATACTGCATGGGAGTTATGAAGAATATGACGAAAGATTTCCCAGACAGGAAGTGCAGTGTTCATTTGCTTCATGGAGATCTGTCTCTCGAACAAATGAACTCGCTTTATACCCATCCAAAAATGAAAGGATTCGTCACTCTCACTCACGGTGAAGGATTCGGACTCCCTATATTCGAGGCAGCATACCATGGCTTGCCCGTAGTGGCTCCAGCTTGGAGCGGACAAAATGACTTCCTCTATGCCCCTGTAAAAAGCGGAAAAGCAAAAGAAGGCGAAGCTACGCCCCTTATTTGCAAAAGTGGATTACACGATGGGAAATGTTCCGAAGGAATCAGTTTGGGATGGAGTAATTCAGGCAGACTCTTCTTGGTGCTATCCAACTGAAGGCGGATCGAAATCGGCAATGAGGGATGTATATTCCAATTACTCAAACTATGTTGGAATGGCTCGCAAACTCAAGAAACACATCTTGAAAAACTTCACAGAAGAGCAGATGACTACAAAGTTTGCGAATGCGGTGTGTGAAGAGGAGGAATCAATTGACGTTCAAGGATGGGTTAGCGAATTGTTGGATACCTTGAAATGAAAGAAGTAGTGTTTGTAGCAGATATGTTTTTGGAAGATTATGTAGGTGGAGCAGAGCTAACAACTGATGCTTTTATCAAATCTATGCCAGAAGGCATTCATGTGTCTAAAATTCATTGTACAAATTTAAATGTTGATTTTTTAAAATTACACAATGAAGCTCATTATATAATTTGTAATTTTGCAAGCCTGAGAGATGAAGTAAAACTTACTATGTGTAACAGTTTTGATTATTCTATTGTTGAATACGACTATAAATTCTGCAAATATCGTTCCATGAAAAAACACGAAATCATTGAGAAAAAAGCTTGCGATTGCGTAGAACACCTTCACGGCAAAATTAATAGTGCTTTTTATGGATATGCTCAACGAGTCTGGTTCATGAGCCATGGGCAAAAAAACATATTTCTTTCTAAAATAGAGGTTCTAAAGGAAGAAAATTGCGAAGTGATTGGTTCTGCCTTCTCAGCAGATAATTTGAGATTTATGGAATCCATTAAAGACAACAAAAAAAACGACACTTATGTTATTTTAGGATCTGAATCTTGGATAAAAGGAACGCAACAATGCGTTGAATACGCAAAAAATAACAACTTAAAATTTGAAATAGTAAAAAACATGCAATATCGAGAGTTGCTTAATAAAATGTCACGATGTAAGGGTCTTATATTTCAACCATTGGATTATGACACTTGTCCAAGAATTGTAATAGAGGCAAAATTGTTAGGATGTGAGTTGAAATTAAATGAATATGTTCAACACAAAGACGAAAATTGGTTCGCTGATCAAGAAAATTGTTATACACATCTGAAAGATAGGGCAGATATATTTTGGAGATACTATGTTTGAGTTTCGAAGGAGAGCTTTATGAGTAACCATTTTAAAATCATCATTCCTCTTTATAATGTGGAAGAGTGGATTAAATTGACAGTGAATAGCGTTAAAATTCAGAGTCATAAAGATTTTCAATGCGTTTTAGTTAATGATATATCGACAGATAAATCTGCAAAGGTTATTGAAGAATTAATCAGAGGTGACGAAAGATTTATTCTCATAAACAATGAGGAAAAGGCATACGCTCTTAAAAACATCTACGACGCCATAGAATACTCAAACCCATCGCCAGAAGACATTATTATCACTCTCGACGGAGATGATTGGTTAGCTTCCGCCGATGTATTGTCATATCTATCTGATTTTTATGAAAAAGAGGAGTGTTGGCTAACTTATGGAAGCTACGCTGAATATCCATCTGGAATAAAGGGAAAGTTTGCAAGACAAATACCTGAAGACGTTATAAGAACATCAGCATATAGAACTTCTGAGTGGATGGCTTCTCACCTTAGAACTTTCAAGCATCATATTTGGAATAAAATAGATGTGAATGATTTAAAAGATGGAAGTGGTAAATTTTATCAAATGACATGGGATTATGCGTTCATGCTTCCAATGCTTGAAATGTCTGGAAAAAGGCATCGATATATCGACGATGTTTTGTACATTTACAACAGAACGAATCCACTAAACGATGACAAAGTTAATCACTCAATGCAACTTCAATTCGAGCGAGAGATAAGAGGTAAAGATAAGTACGAAAGGATCGACAAATGATATCGGCAAACCTAAAGGGTGGCTTAGGAAACATAATGTTTCAAATAGCGACAACTTATGCGCTTGCTATGGACAATGGTGATGAGTGTGTGTTTTATCGTCATGAAGGGAATCAGCATGGCAACCCGTCAGTCGAAAATGAGAATGGAATCTTATCAAGAGTAAATTTCACTACGACTGACGGCTTCAGTCCAAAGTTTCTTTATACAGAACCACATTTTCACTATAATAAAGTCCCGTATGCGAATAATCTGCTATTAGATGGGTATTTTCAGAGTGAAAGATATTTCTCCCATAGAAGAAAAGATATCATAAGCCTATTTAGCCCTACAGAAGAAATGAATGAATATTTAACTTCCAAGTATTCTCACTTGTTTGTTAATGAAACGATAGGAGTCCATGTGAGAAGAGGGGATTATCTAAATTTGCCAAACCATCATCCAGCTTGCAATAAAAATTATTATGAAAAAGCACTATCTTTATTTATAAATGAAAAGGAATATGATATAATAATTTTTAGTGATGACATGAAGTGGTGTAAAGATAACTTTGATTCTTCTTTTAATTTCATCGATGGAGAGTCGCCTGCTATAGATATGCTTTTGATGTCAAAATGTTCTCATAACATAATCGCTAATAGTAGTTTTAGCTGGTGGGGGGCATGGCTAAATGAAGGTGAAGATAAAAGAGTCGTTGCCCCAATTAAGTGGTTTGGCGATAGCGTTGGGCACAATACTAAAGATTTAATATCACAACAATGGAATCTGATATAGTTTTTTCTTGACATATGTTTCCAAACATGTTACAATGTTAAATATAAAATTAACTTCTAAATGGAATGAATAAAGAATGAGCAATAACTTGTCATCTGAAAAACAAAAAATAGATCAAATCCTTTCGCTTGTTCAAGAAGTGATAGACTCAAGGAAACCTTCATGGACTGCTGGCGAAGACTGGGTTTACTATGCTGGTCCATATTTTAATAGTGAAGAATATATTGAAACAGTTAGTACATTGTTAGACGGTTGGCTAGTATTGGGAGCCAAAGGTACTGAATTCGAGAAGAAATTTTCTTCTATTTACGAAAAAGAATATGGAATTTTGACAAATAGTGGATCTAGTGCAAATTTATTGATGATGGCATCAATGACTTCGAAAAGATTATACAATCTACCAAAGGGCACAAAAGTAATAACACCAATTGCTGGATTTCCAACAACGTTAAATCCAATCCTTCAAGTAGGTTTTGAGCCTGTCTTTGTTGACATAGAAATAGATACTTTGAATATGGATATAGATCAAATAGATGAAAAATGTAGTAAAGATCCTGAAATCAAAATAATAACATTTGCTCATGTATTAGGCAACCCGCCTAATATGGATAAATTGATGTCCGTAATAAAGAAACACAATCTAATATTGTTAGAAGATTGCTGCGATGCTCTTGGCTCTACATATAGAGGAAAACCCCTGGGCTCTTTTGGAGAAATGTCCAGTTGCTCATTTTATCCAGCCCATCACATTACAATGGGTGAGGGCGGTTTTGTAGCAGTTAATAATAAACAGCAAGAAAAGGTAGTTCGTAGTTTTAGAGATTGGGGAAGGGGTTGCTGGTGCGTTGGAAAAAAAGCCAGTACGTCAAAAAAAGGAGTCTGTGGTAAAAGGTTCTCCTGTTGGCTAAAAGATTTACCAGAAGAGATTTTTGATCACAAATATGTATATGAAGAGATAGGATACAATACCAAGCCTATAGAAATGCAAGCTGCTATGGGATTGGCTCAATTGAATAAGTTGGATGAAATATCTGAAAAAAGAAAGAAAAACCATAGTCTACTGTATAATATATTTAAGAAGTATGAAAATTATTTCCACCTCCCAACTGCCACAGAACATTCTGATCCTAGTTGGTTTGCGTTCCCTCTAACAATTAGAGACGGCAGTCCATTTAAAAGGAGTGATATAACAAATTTTTATGAATCAAGTAAAATTCAAACAAGAACATATTTTGCTGGGAACATCCTATTACAACCAGCATATAGGCACCTAATGGATGCCAAAGATGTAATAAACAACTATCCTGTTGCTAGAAAAGTAACAACTGATACTTTTTTTCTAGGAACATCGCCTGTAATTACAGATGAGCAGATTGAATATATTGGTAATAAAACTGATGAGTTTATGGAATTATTAATAAATGGAGAGCAGTTTTGATTTCTTTAGCGATGCCAACATACGAGACATTTGGGAGAGGTTGCGAATTTCTAGAATTTCAATTTGAAAAATTCATTAATCAAACATTTAAAGATTTTGAAGTTGTAATATCAGATCATAGCAACAACAGTGATATCAAAAAATTGTGTGAAAGATATAGTGATAAACTAAGTATTGTATATATTCACAACCCTCTACAGAGAGGTAGCTTATCTCACAATACAAACAACGCAATAAATAACTGTAAGGGAAAAATAATAAAAATATTATTTCAAGACGATTTTCTTTTCGATGAGAACAGTCTGCAAAAAATCAACGACTCATTCTCTATAGATACAAATTGGATTGTTTCATCTTGCGAACACGTAGCGGACAAAGGTACAGAGTTTTATAATAAAGTTATCCCAAGATACAGTGAAGAAATAACGAGTGGAGTGAATACTATTGGAAATCCAAGCGTTGTTGCTTTTAGAAACTTGGAAGACAATGTTTTATTTGATGAAAAAATGACTTGGACAGTTGATTTAGATTATTATAAAAGGATGCACAATAGACATGGAGTTCCAAAGGTAATCGAAGATACGATAGTTGTAATAAGAATTTGGGACAGACAATTGACTAACTTAATACCTCATGGAATTAAGCAAAAAGAAGAAAAAATAATCAGAGACAGATATGCTAAAACTTGACAATGTTACAATACTGGCTCTTGGTTCAACTCAAGTGGAAGAAAATTTAATGGCTCTTCAAGCAAGCACTAGAAATATTGACTTTGGAGCAGTTAAGTTTATCTCCCATGAAGAGCCTAAAAATTTACCAGAAAACATTACTTATGAAAAATTTAATGATTTTGAAAATATATCTTATAAGGAATTCAGTTACTATTGCATTTACAAGTTGATAGAACATGTTGATACGGAGTATATGTTAATGATACATCCAGACGGCTTTGTTATCAATTCTGAGATGTGGCATGATGACTTTTTGAAATGGGATTATATCGGCGCAGCTTGGCCATTTAAAGAAGATGCCTATGTAGATCCATTCGGTAATCACCAAAGAGTAGGCAACGGTGGCTTTACGCTTCGCAGTCGCAAGGTTCTGGAAGTTCCTCAAATAGAAGAGATTCCTTTTGAAGTAAATGAAGGGACGTTTTATAAGCATATGAATGTTGGAGCTTATAACGAAGATGGCAACATCTGCGTACACAATCGGCATCTCTTCGAAAAACACGGAGTCAAATTTGCCCCTATAGACGTAGCAGTGAGGTTTTCGCAAGAAATTCCAGTCCCAGAGGCTGCTGGAATTAAGCCATTTGGTTTTCATAGGTATTTTCCTGGTACATATCCAAATAGGTTTAATTTTTCAAATTACATAAAGAAAGGATCGGAACAATGAATAGAGAAATTCCATTTTTCATATTGAGTAGATACAATGAAGACGCTTCGTGGATATTAGATTATACAGATAATTATATAATACTTAACAAGGGTGAGCCCGTAGAGGGAGATCTTAAAAGCATAGACGTACCAAACATTGGAGGAAATCAATTTGACATATCTTGGTTTATTTGGCAAAATTACGATAATCTTCCTGACATTATGATATTCACGCAGGCATTTCCGTGGGATCATTGCAATAAAGAAAAGTTCGATAATTTAATAAAGAACAAGTTTTTTACTCCACTCGAATCCTATGAGCACTTAGATAATACATATGCCCATAGGATTGACGAATCTGGAGGATTCAATGAAATAAACAATAGTTGGTACATAGGGGCACATAATTCGACATACAATATAAGTTGTCGATATTATAGTTATGATCAGTTTATGCACAATTATTTTGAAGACTATAAGCGGGAAGAATATATTAGATTTTCTCCAGGTTCGCAATATTTAGTTACGAAAGAAGATGCTATGAAGTATCCTATGAATTTTTGGAAACTATTGTCTCTAGAATTGCCAAAAAAATCAATGACTGAAGCTCACATAGTAGAAAGAGCTTTATTGTACATATTAACAGGAAAATATAAACTAAGAGAGGAAAAAAAGGCATGAAAAAAGTAGAAGGAAGAAGCTTTACGAGTAACACAACCAAGCTTCTAAAACATTTAGATAAGTTAAAAGATTTTCAAGACGGAAAGCCTCCATCTCCAGTGATGGCGCATATTTCTTTAATAAATGCTTGTAATCTTACATGTTCGTTTTGTTGTTTCGCCAATAGAGACTTGACAGAAAAACTATCAACTGAAAAGGTAAAGCAAGCGCTCAGATCCTTTAAGAAGATTGGCGTTACTGGCGTTGAGTTCACTGGCGGCGGGGAACCGACTATACATCCAGATTTTGCTGAAATCGCACGCTATGCTCACTCCCTCGGCTTCAAGCTGGGTATCTGTACAAATGGAGTTTTATTGGGGAAAAAGAAGTTTAGTAAAGAGATAGTAAGTTTATTTTCTTGGGTTCGACTGGGTATGTATGGATTTTATGAAAATTATACATATGATCTTAGCGTGTTCGAAGGCATTGATACGAAAGTCTCAGCAGCTTATGTTTGGGACGAAGCAACTGAAACCTCAACAAATCCAAATATAACTGGGAAGTGGACAACTTTGGAGAAGAAAAGATTATCAAACAATTTCCAAAAAAGAGAAAATTTCATTGAGATGATAGAGTGGGTGGAGAAAAATAAAATCCCAACTAGAATTGCATTCAATGCAATTAAAAAGGTTAACTTAGTAGAAGAAGATATAGAGACGATTAGGGAAGTTATATTCAACCATGAGGCGTCGAGGGGAGAAAGTTTAAAATATGCCTTCTTGTCTGATTTTAACTTCAAAGGCGAAAGAAGAAATGATCATTGCTACATTCAGGCTGTGAAACCATTTCTTTTTACCGATGGATACATATATGCTTGCCCATCGGCAGAACTTTCTTTGGAGAACAACTATAATTACGTACCAGAATCTCAATTCATGGTTTGTCACATTGATGATATTGAAGAGTATTACAGTAAGCCGATAGAGAGAAGACACCATGGCTGTCATTATTGCAAATACGCAATGCAAAATGAATTGATTGATGATATTTTGGCACCAACGGAACACAATGAGTTCGCATAAATTCAATAAAGATTATTACGAAAACGGAATAAGAAAGAAGTTATCAGGATATACAAATTATCGATGGTTACCTACAAGATCAATCCCCGAAGCCAATGACATAATAAGCCGATTTGATTTCAAAGATTGCGTTGATATAGGATGCGCGAAAGGATTTTTAGTTCACGCTCTTCGACTATTGGGTGCAGATGCTTGGGGCGAAGATATTAGCCATTACGCCTTGGAAAATTGTCATCCAAAAGTTAAAGACTATGTGTATGTGTCAAATGACAAAAAATACGATCTTTTGATATGCAAGGATGTGTTAGAGCACGTTGAAGAAGAGCATCTACCGAAATTCTTAAATCACTTGTTTTCAAAAGGAGAGCAGTTCTTTTTTGTAATTCCTTTGGGCGACAATGACTTATTTAGAATCAGAGAATACGAAGTAGATGTGACTCATGTTACGAAAAAGGATGAAGAGTGGTGGCTTGAACTTTTTGATAGAGCAGGGTTCAAATTAATTGAATTCTCTTATTCTATGGGAGATATCAAGGAAAAGTGGGTAAAACAATCCCCCTACGGTAATGGATTTTTTATTATGGAGAAAAAACAATGATAGTTAATGAGCTTTATAGCGGATCTGGATTGGGAAACCAATTGTGGAGATATACAGTAACTAGGGTTATTGCTGATAGAAACGGTTACGATTTCGGTATAATGAGTACACACAAATTTAAAGCGCCCAGTATACTAGATTTGGATTTTGGCTTGGATGTTAAAGGAGGAACTTCTCCATTCGAAGGTGCTCCCCCTACAACACTTCCTGAAGGAATCGATAGCTATTATGCAGAAAGAGGGTTAATACACCCTACATTCAACTGTGATTGCAGGCTTTACGATCCAGATTTATTTAATATTCAAGATAATGCGAAGATAGATGGAAACATGGAGTCGGAAATTTATTTAGAAGGATATAAGAATGAAGTAAGGGAGTGGCTAAAAATTAGAGATGAAAGACAGATTTTGGATTTATCTGATGAAGATATATGCATCTTGGGCTTTCGCGGAGGAGAGTATATTTCTGTTAGAGATTTATTTTTACCAAAAGAATATTGGCACGGAGCAATGAATATCATGAGACAAAGGAATCCAAAAATGAAATTTGTTGTCGTAACAGACGATCCTAATACTGCAAGACACATGTTCCCAACCCTAGACGTCCACCATTACAATACAGAAGTGGATTGGATATTGATTCGAAATGCTAAGAATATTATTATGTCGAATTCTAGTTTTGCTTGGCTCCCAACTTGGATTAACGATGAAATAGGTAATGTTATCGCACCAAAATATTGGGGCAAACACAATGTATCCGATGGCTTTTGGGCGCAAGGAGACTCTTTGACAAAAGGGTGGGAATACTATCATTCACCAACGGATAGCCTGCGTTCTTATGAAGAATGTAAGATTGAGAAGGATAATTATGAAAATAAATATTCTGATACGATCTATAAAGACTATAAGAGGGGTGAATAGATGCCAAAAATTTATGATTGTTTCCCGTTCTTTAACGAGTTGGATTTGTTAGAAATAAGATTAAATTATCTAGATTCTGTGGTTGATTATTTTGTTCTATGTGAGTCAGAAATCACATTCTCGGGATTGCCAAAGAAGCTTTTTTATCAAGAAAACAAAGATTTGTTTAAAAAGTTTGAACATAAGATAATTCATGTTGTCGTAGATGACACCCCTGCGGAGTATATAAAGTTTGATCCATTCAGAACAGATCAACATCAAAGAAATTCTGTTGCCAAAGGATTAAATAACTGTAACGATGACGACATTATCATAACGAGCGATTTGGACGAATTTCCAAATATTGAGATAATCAAAGATTTAAATTCGTTTTATAGGGAAGATGTTTTGTTTCACCTGGCACAAGATATGTATTACTATTACTTCAACTTAAAAGAAACTTCTGGAAAACTTTTATCCCACTCAGGAGAATTTGATGGCATAAAAGACAAGAAGTGGCTCGGAACAAAAATCTGCAACTATGGCTTCTTGAAAGGACTGGGAGTAGACAAATTACGACACCCTACTGAGAGAGAGTCTGGAGTTCGGGTGCCCAACGGCGGCTGGCATTTCACGTATGTTGGAGGACACATACAAACATCGGCTAAACAAAGAGTTCTCTTAAAAATAGAATGCGCCGCCCACCAAGAATTTAATAATGATTTCTACAAATTAAATGTACAAAATAAAATAGATTCTAATGAAGACGTTTTTTTTAGAGATTCTATGTTTGAAGTTGTTTCCATAGATGACGGATTTCCTCGATATATTGTTGAAAATAAACAAAAGTTTGGACATCTGATAAAGGAGGTATAATGAAAGGCGTAGTTAAAAGGTTTTTTAATGATGTAATATTGTTCGAGCCAAATGTCTTCAAAGACGGTAGAGGATACTTCTATCAATCATTTGATAAAGGAATCTCCGATGTTATTGGCAACAATTTTGTTCAAGACAATCACTCAGTATCTCACAAGAACGTCATAAGAGGTTTGCACTATCAATGGGACAATCCCATGGGAAAGCTAGTAAGAGTTGTAAAGGGTTCAGTAGTCGATTGTTTCGTAGATATAAGAGACGGATCGCCTACCTATGGTGAATATGATTGTGTTGAATTGAGCGAAGAAAATCACAACATGCTTTGGATTCCTGGCGGTTTCGCACACGGATTCGCCAGCTTAGAAGATAATACAACTGTATTGTATAGGTGTGATGCTTATTATAACAAAGAAAAAGAGTCTGGAATAAATATTTTTGACACAGATATCAATATTGACTGGACAATCGATAAAAAACATGCTATAATATCTAATAAAGATTTAAATGCACAGTCTTTTAAAGATTACAGTAGAAATAAAAAATTCATATACAAAGGTGACAAATGAAATATGTAGTAACAGGAGGCAGGGGATTTATTGGAAGTCATTTTGTTGAAGAGGCTTTGAATCGCGGAGATATAGTTATAGATATAGATAAAATGAACTATGCCTCTCACGAAAACCTACCTTGGGACAATCATCCAAATTATACATTCTTAAAAGCAGATATAAGCGAATTAGAGCACTTGCCGACTTGCGATGTTCTAATAAATTTTGCTGCCGAAAGTCATGTAGATAATTCAATTAAGGATACAGATCCTTTTATAAAGAGCAATGTACTTGGTGTCCATAATCTCTTAGAACTTGTAAGGGGAAAGCCATCTTATGCTAGACCTTTATTTTTTCACATAAGCACTGATGAGGTTTATGGAGATAAATTAGAGGGATCGTTTAGCGAAAACGACAAACTAACGCCAAGTAATCCATATTCTGCAACAAAAGCAGCGGCGGAAATGCTTGTGCTGTCTTACGCTAGAACTTATCAGATGGACTATGTTATAACACGAAGTGCTAATAATTATGGTCCCAGGCAGTATGAAGAAAAGCTAATGTCCAAATGTATAACGAGTATTGAAAACGATAAGAAGATACCTATCCATGGCGACGGAAGCTATATCAGAGATTGGACATATGTTAAAGATAACGTCGATGGAATCTTATTAATAATTGACAGCGGTGCGAAGAATGAGATTTTTAACATCGCAGCAGAAAATCACATGACGAATATTGAAGTAGTGAGGGAGGTTCTCGAATGGTTTGGCAAAGACGAGAGCAGCCTGATGTTTGTTGAAAACCGCTGGGGGCAAGATTTGAGATATTCAATTAGTGCTGAGAAGTTAAGGTCTATTGGCTGGAGTCCAAAGTATTGCAAGGGTTTATTTAAGTGGTTTTAAAGAAGTTTTTTCTGACTGGAGGTTCTGGAACATTGGGTAGAGAGATGTTAGAAAACCAGCACGATTACAAAATTGAATTTACTTCTCCATCCTCTGCCGATTGCGATGTAAGAAATTATGAAGCTATTTATGAAAAAGTAAATAACAGTGGTTGTTGCACCGTGGTTCACTGCGCTGCCATGACTGACGTGAAGGAAATTGAGTTAGACGCTATTTTAGCATGTGACATAAATGTAGTTGGGACTCTAAACATAATAAAAGTATGTCAAGAGTTAAACAAAAAATTAATATTTATTTCTACAGATTATGTCTTCGATGGGAAAAAGGGAAATTACAAAACAGATGATCCGATAAATCCGATTTCTAAATATGCTAAAACAAAAGCTGCCGCAGAATTAATGGTTAGCTCTTTTGAAAATCACTTAATTATAAGAACTAGTTTTTTCGATAAGCATTTTCCATATGACAAGGCTTTGGCAGATCAGTTTAGTACAAAAGATTATATTGATGTCATAGCTCCTATGGTTTTGAATAAAATGAGAAAAAATCTTTTTGGCACAATACATGTCGGAACTGCTAGAAGCTCAACATACGAAAAAGCACTGAGAAGAAAGCCAAGTGTAGAAAAAATATATTTAAAAGATTTAGATTTCAAAATTCCTGAAGATGTTAGTTTATTTATAGGATAATCAAAGTGAAGATATTGGTAACGGGGCATATGGGATACATCGGCAGCAGGCTTTTTAAGGCGCTTGACGATGGCGTCAACATCGTTCACGGCATTGACATGAAAGACGGTAGAGATGTAATCCACCATTTGCCAGCCGAAAATTACGATTATGCCTTCCACCTTGCAGCATTTCCAAGCGTACAGCAGTCAGTAGAAGAGCCATCGGACACATTCAGAAACAATGCTTATGCGACTTCCGTGTTGCTTGAATGGGCGAAAACGCATAATGTAAAACGTGTTATATTCTCCTCCTCTGCCGCAGCTAAAGGAAATGGACACGGACCAACTTCTCCTTATGGACTGCACAAATTAATCTCAGAACAGGAATGTAAGCTTTATTCAGAACTTTATAATATCGATACAGTATCTCTACGATATTTCAACGTCTATTCAGAAGATCAGCAATTTGGAGGAGCTTATTCAACGGTTATAAGCGCTTGGATGCAGATGATTCGAGAAGGAAACCCACTTCGCATCGACGGGGATGGAGAACAAACTCGCGATTTCATTCATGTTGATGACATTGTTGGTGCTAACATATTTTGCATGAATTGCGAGAATGATTTTAACGGAGATGTTCTCAACGTAGCCAGTGGAGAATCCATATCTCTTAAGTATATTAAGTCATTTATTGATATCAAAAACAAAGATACTAGATGGGATATGAAACCCAGTAGAGATGGAGATATTAAACACTCTACGTCTGATATAAGAAAAATATTAGATTTAGGATGGAGTCCTAATGTTTCTATTAAAGATGGATTGGAAAAATGCTTTGGAGGCATAATATAAATATGAAAATTCTAATAACAGGCGGAACTGGCATGGTGGGCTCCGCATTCAAAGACATCAATACTAAACACAACTTAGTTCTAATCGGATCATCGGAGCAAGACTTGACGGACTACGAATCTGCACATTCTGCCATCAGTAAACATAATCCAGATGCCGTTATTCACCTCGCAGCTAGAGTAGGAGGAGTCAAGGGCAATAGCGATTACGTTGCAGATTTTTACAGCGACAACATTAGAATAAATACTAATGTTCTTCTGTCAGCGCATTCGCTTGGAGTCAAAAAAGTCTTATCCCTATTGTCTACATGCATCTATCCAGATAAAGCAACATATCCTTTAACTGAAGAACAAATACATAACGGTCCACCACACCAAAGCAACTTTGGATATGCTTATGCAAAGAGAATGTTGGAAGTTCAATCAAGGGCATATCGACAGCAATACGGAAGAAACTTCATAACCGCAGTTCCAAACAATCTATTTGGAGAATACGACAACTTTGACTTAGAAAACGGACATGTAATACCAGCAATTATCAGAAAAGTGTATGAAGCGAAACAGTCTGGAAGCGACATAGTTCTGTGGGGTGACGGCACTCCTTTGAGAGAATTCACATATTCAAAAGATTTAGCAAAAATACTCTTATTTTTATTAGAAAGGTATGATAGAATAGAACCAATAAATGTTGGTAACACTAACGAATGTTCAATCAAAGACATAGCGATGATTATCGCAGACATCTTTAACTATCAAGGGAACATTATTTGGGATACTTCAAAACCAAAAGGACAAATGAGAAAGCCATCTGACAATTCAAATCTACTCAACATGGGATGGAAAAGCGAAGACTATTCAGATTTTAGAGTCTCTCTTGAGAAAACTTGTCAATGGTTTTTAGACAACTATCCGAATGTTAGAGGAATATGATAATGAAGACAGCTTTCATAACAGGAATAACAGGGCAAGATGGCTCGTACTTGGCAGAACTCCTTCTATTCAAAGGTTACAAAGTAGTAGCTATGAAGCGCAGAACATCCCTGATAAGCACAGACAGGGTAAATCATCTAATGGAAAACGAAAACTTCCACATGGTATATGGAAACCTGAACGACTCAGGTTGCCTCCACAGGCTTCTAATCGAACACAGTCCACATGAGATTTACAACTTAGCAGCCCAATCTCATGTCAGAGTATCGTTTGAAACGCCAGAGGAGACAACCGAGTTCGTCGCAATGGGAACTCTACGACTTTTAGAGGCATTCAAGAACATTTGCCCGAAGGCACGCTTCTATCAAGCGTCTTCATCGGAGATGTTCGGAGATAATCCAGAGCACCCTCAACGAGAGACAACTAGGCTAACTCCAGCAAGTCCATATGCTTGCGCTAAAGTTTACGCCCACAACCTTTGTAGAAACTACAGAGAAAGCTACGGATTGCACATTTCTAGTGGAATCCTATTTAATCATGAGTCGCCCCGCCGTGGAGAGACATTTGTAACCCGTAAAATAACCCTTGCAGCCGCCCGTATAAAATTGGGTTTACAGGACAAGCTTTATTTAGGCAACCTCGATGCTAAGAGAGACTG
>TARA_R110002110_G_scaffold184898_3_pt1 | contig 15401 bp, 17 predicted proteins | sample TARA_R110002110 | Tara Oceans TARA_R110002110 (sample SAMEA4397330) | marine metagenome | biome: Polar Biome; feature: [SRF] surface water layer (ENVO:00010504); material: water (ENVO:00002006), including particulate matter (ENVO:01000060) such as... | depth 5 m
GTTTGCCCACAACGGCGACGCCCAGCACCCCCAGAACCTTCGCTTCGATCTGCGCGGCATCAAGGCCGGCTGTGTGGTACATCGCCTCGGGGCTGGCCTGGTCGATAAACGTATCAGGCAGCACCATGGAGCGGTATTTCAGCCCCCGGTCGAACACGCCCTCTTCGGCGAGAAGTTGGGCAACATGACTGCCAAAGCCGCCGATGGCCCCCTCCTCGACTGTCAGCAACACCTCATGCCCTGCCGCAAGGCGCAAGATGAGGTCGCGGTCCAGCGGTTTGGCAAAGCGGGCGTCGGCGACCGTGGGGGCGATGCCACGGGCGGCCAACGCTTCGGCGGCTTTCTGAACCTCTGACAGGCGCGTGCCGAAAGACAGGATTGCCACGCGCGACCCTTCGCGGATGATCCGGCCCTTGCCGATTTCCAGCGGCACACCGCGCACCGGCATTTCAACCCCGACACCTTCCCCGCGGGGAAAGCGAAAGGCGATGGGCCCCGCGTCATGCGCGGCGGCGGTGGCGACCATATGCATCAGTTCCGCCTCGTCTGCGGCGGCCATCACCACGAACCCCGGCAGATTGGCGAGGAAGGCTATATCGAAAGCCCCGGCATGGGTGGCACCATCGGCGCCCACCAGCCCGGCGCGGTCGATCGCAAAACGCACCGGCAGGCGTTGAATGGCGACATCATGCACCACCTGGTCGTAGCCCCGTTGCAGGAATGTCGAATACAGCGCGCAGAAGGGCTTCAGCCCACCAGCCGCCAGACCCGCCGAAAAGGTCACGGCGTGTTGCTCGGCAATGCCCACGTCAAAGCAGCGCCGCGGGAAGCGTTCAGCAAACAGGTTCAACCCGGTGCCATCTGGCATTGCCGCCGTCACCGCCACGATTTTGTCGTCGCGGGTTGCATGATCCATCAGGCATTGCGCGAAAACCCTGGTGTAGTTCGGCGCGTTCGGCGTGGCCTTGGCCTGCGCCCCGGTCAGCACGTCGAACTTGCCGGTCGCGTGGCCCTTGTCGCGGGCGCGCTCGGCCGGGGCATAACCCTTGCCCTTCTTGGTGATGACATGGATCAGGATCGGGCCCCGCGCGCGGGCGTGGGCCATGCGCAACACGGGCAGCAACTGATCGAGGTCGTGCCCGTCGATCGGGCCGATATAGTCAAAGCCCAACTCCTCGAACAATGTGCCGCCGACCGCCAGGCCCTTCAGCATTTCCTTGGCCCGGCGCGCACCTTCCTGAAACGGCTCAGGCAGCAGGCTGACAGCCCCTTTGGCCGCCGCTTTCAGGTCATGGAAGGGCGCGCCCGCGTAAAGCCGCGTCAGGTAGGACGACAGCGCGCCGACCGGCGGGGCGATGCTCATCTCATTGTCGTTGAGAATGACGAACAGGCGCTTTTTGAGGTGGCCCGCGTTGTTCATCGCCTCGAAAGCCATGCCCGCGCTCATCGCGCCGTCGCCGATCACGGCAACGCCGTCACCAGGGTCGCCGCCCAGATCGGCGGCGCAGGCAAAGCCCAAAGCCGCGGAAATAGAGGTGGAGCTGTGCGCCGCGCCAAACGGGTCAAAGGGCGATTCCGCGCGTTTGGTAAAGCCCGACAGCCCGTCCTTGGTGCGCAGGGTGCGGATACGGTCGCGCCGCCCGGTCAGGATCTTGTGGGGATAGCACTGGTGGCCGACATCCCAGATGATCTTGTCGCGCGGCGCATCGAACACCGCGTGCAGCGCCACCGTCAGTTCGACCACGCCAAGACCTGCGCCCAGGTGCCCGCCGGTGACCGAGACCGCCGAGATCGTCTCGGCCCGCAACTCATCGGCAAGCTGGCGCAATTCGCGGTCGCTCAGCGATTTCAGGTCGGACGGCAGGGTCACGCGGTCCAGCATCGGGGTTTTTGGTCTGTCACTCATTCCGGCCCCTCCACGGGTGCTTGGCGCATCATTCAGCTGTCACGCGCGATGGTGAACCGGGCGGCTGCTATCAGATTGTCTGCCGCGGCGCCATAGGGCGCAAGGGCGGTTTCCGCCTCGTCTATCAAGGCGGCGGCGCGGGCGCGGGCGGCATCAAGGCCCAGCAACGAGACGAATGTCGCCTTGCCTGCCTCTGCATCCTTGCCCAACCGCTTGCCGGCCTTGGCCGCGTCGCCGGTCACATCCATGATGTCATCCGTGATCTGAAAAGCCAGCCCCAGGGCCGTGGCATAGCGCCCCGACGCGGTAGGGTCAGCCCCTGACAGCACCGCGCCCGCCGTGGCAGACCATTCGATCAGCGCACCGGTCTTGCCTGCCTGGAGCCGGGTGATCTGTTCAAGCGTCAACGGCATGGAGGCGGTTTCTGCCGCGATGTCCAGCGCCTGACCCAGCACCATGCCGCGCGCGCCCGCCGCCCGCGCCATACCGGCGACAAGGTTCAGGCGGTTCGGCCCGAGGCCCGAGTCTGTCAGCAACTCAAACGCCAGGGCCTGCAAGGCATCGCCGGCCAGGACGGCCACGGCTTCATCCCATTTGCGGTGAACCGTGGGCTGGCCCCGGCGCAGATCGTCGTCGTCCATGCAGGGCAGATCGTCATGGATCAGGCTATAGGCGTGCATCGCCTCGATCGCTGCCGCCGCCGAGACGGCCCCATCCGGCGCAATACCATGCATCGCCGCCGATTCCAGCACCAGAAAGCCGCGCAGCCCTTTGCCGCCCGCCACGGCGTAGCGCATGGCGTGGATCACCGGCGCATCTTCGAACCCCGCCAGTGCCGCCGTCAGCCGGGCCTGGACCCGCGCGTTCGACAAAGCCAGCAAAGACGCAAAGCTCACATCCCCTCCGCCGGGGTGGTGCCGGTGGCCTGGCCGTCCCGGGCGCGGATCATTTCGACCCGTTCTTCGGCTTTTGCCAGCTTGGTGGCGCAATGGGCTTTCAACTCGGCCCCGCGCTCATACAGCGCGATAGAGGCCTCCAGCGGCACCTCGCCGCGTTCCAGCGAAGAAACCACCGCTTCCAGGGCACCCATCGCCTCTTCGAACGTCATCTCCGCCACTGGCTTGTCTGTCATCGTCCGCTTTCCTTCAAAACCTGCACTTGCGCGGCGCAGAAATCAGCCAGCGCGCGCAGATCATAACCGCCCTCAAGGCCCGACGCCACCCGCCCCGCGCAATGCTTTTGGGCAAGGTCACAGATCGCCCGCGTCAACCAGCCATAGTCGGCCCTGTGCCAGTTCAGTGTGCCACCGCCCCGGATTTTCCGAAACGATACGAAATCCGACGGTGACCGAAGATCTGACGGTGACCGAAGCGGCGGGAGCGGCACCTGGACAGGCAATCCCTGCCTTCTTTCCGTCGGTTTTCGCAGCGGCTGTCAGCCCTGTTCGTCCTGACAGCTCAGCACGGCATCAAGTCCGGCCATGGTGCCGGTCAGGTCGATCGACAGGACTTCAAGACCGTCGTTGTACATGGTCATCGTCTGGCGCTGTGCGATGGACATGAAGAAATCGACGTTGTCGAATTCGATATCCGCACCGGGCACGTCGTTCAGATAAATCCCTTTCGCCTCGCCGGTATAGGGGTCACCGTCAAGAGTGAAGTCGATCGCATAGCGCCCGCCTTCCTCTATGTCGCCCCAGGCCGTGTTGAACACCGTGACATAGCCAGAGCCTGTCGTCCGGTCGAGACCGATGCGCACTAGCGAGCCGTCCTCGAACTCTGACTGGATCAGACAGCCATTGCCAAGTGACGGGTCAATCAACACGTCCCAGTAGTCTGAAGCCCCCCAGGTCACCAGCTCTTGCGCCAGTGCGGTCGTTGAAAACAGCGAGCCCGCGATCAGCGCCGCCGCGATTGATTTGATAGACATGTATCCCCTCCGTTGTTCGGTTCCTCACGCTATCACAAAAAGTTGAGAATTGAGAGATTTGTGTCTTGCCGCGTGTGCGTGACGGGTGGGCGGGGCCTAATCCGGTGCCAGCATGTAGCCCGCACCGCGCACGGTTTGCAGGTAGCGCGGTTGTTTCGGGTCGGTTTCTATCTTGCGGCGCAGGCGGGTGATCTGCACATCGACGGCGCGTTCCTGGCCGGTCTTCTCGTCGAGGCCCTCGGCGCGATCCAGGTCACCTGCGAGGGTCTCACGGCTGACGGGTTCGCCCGCCTGGGCGGCGAAAACCCGCATCAATTGCGCCTCGGTCGCGGTCAGCCGCACCGGGTCTGTGCCGCGCCACAACTCTCCGCGCTCAAGATCATAGCGGACATCACCCATATGCAGCATCTTCGGCCCGGCTTCGGCCTGGACCTGGGGCACCCGGCGCAGAATGGCGTTGATGCGCAGCAGCAGTTCTTTCGGCTCGAAGGGTTTGACCAGGTAGTCGTCGGCCCCGGCCTCGAAGCCCTCGATCCGGCTGGCGGCCTCACCCCGCGCCGTCAGCAACAGGATCGGCATCGAAAGCGTGCGACGCAATTCGCGGGTCAGTGCGATGCCATCGGTGCCCGGCATCATCACATCCAGCACGATCATGTCGAATTCAAGCCCCGCCAGCAACCGCCGCGCCTGGGTGGCGTCGCGCGCGATGGTGACGAGAAAGCCGCTGCGCATCAGGAATTTCTGCAACAGCCCGCGAATACGTTCGTCATCGTCAACGACCAGTAAATGGGCCTGGGGGTCGGGTATCATGATTGGATCTCCTTCAGGCTTTGGTACTGGCGATGGGCTTCGGCGTCCATCATTGCTTCCAGAACCTGGCGAAACCCCTGGACGGCAGCAGGCCCCGCCGCGCGGTACGCCGCCCGCATCCGCGCCCGCTGCGCATCTGACAGACCGCGTTCCAGATCGGTCCCCTTTGCGGTCAGGAACAGGTTGCGCTCTCGCTTGTCGGCGCGGCCGATGCGACTTTCCACCAGCCCGTCTTCGATCAGCGAGCGCAGGACCCGGTTCAGGGACTGCTTTGTCACACTCAGAATGGCCAGCAGATTGTTGACCGTGGTGCCGGGGCTGCGATGGATGAAATGCAACGCCCGGTGATGGGCGCGGCCATAGTCCATGTCTGCCAGGATGCGGTCAGGATCGGCGGTGAAGCCGCGATAGGCAAAGAACATCGCCTCTATGCCTTTTCGCAATTGCTCATCCGTCAGGAAAAGCAGCGTTTCACCGCGCTGTGTGACTGGAGCCTGAGCCATCGGAACCTCCCCTTCGTCGCTTTGCACAAGGTTTAAGTCAGCCTTGTTGACTTTCCAAGAACCAACTGCTAGCCCAGATACGATTTCGCGCAACTTTATGCCCGCATCGGACCTAAATAACGCAACTTTCGCAAATTGACCTGAAGGACACATGATGACTGGCTATGACGACCGCGACGGCAAGATCTGGATGGACGGTGAATTGGTGGACTGGCGCAGCGCCAAGGTTCATATCCTCAGCCACGCCCTGCACTATGCCTCGTCGGTTTTCGAGGGCGAGCGCTGCTACAACGGCAAGATCTTCAAATCGGTTCAACACTCTGAACGGCTGCGCAAATCGGGTGAATTGCTGGATATGGAACTGCCGTGGTCAGTCGCGGAAATCGAAGCCGCCAAGGAAGCCACCCTCAAGGCCAATGGCCTGACAAATGCCTATGTGCGCCCGCTTGCATGGCGTGGCGCGGGAGAGGACATGGGGGTCGCCAGCAAGCGCAACCCGATCCATCTGGCGATTTCCTGTTGGGAATGGGGCAACTATTACGGCGACGCCAAGTTCAAGGGGGCCAGGCTGGACATCGCAAAATGGAAGCGTCCCAGCCCCGAAACCATTCCCCATGCGGCCAAGGCCGCGGGCCTTTACATGATCTGCACCATGTCCAAACACGCGGCCGAAGCCAAGGGCTGCTCGGATGCGATGATGTTTGACTATCGTGGCTATGTCGCCGAAGCCACTGGCGCGAATATCTTTTTTGTGCGCGATGGTGTTGTGCATACGCCGCTGGCCGACGGTATCCTGAACGGCATCACCCGTCAGACCGTGATCGGGATGCTGAAAGAAAAAGGCATCGAGGTGCAGGAACGCCGGATCGAGGCTTCCGAGTTGGAAAGCATGCAACAATGCTGGCTGACGGGCACCGCCGCCGAAATCACCCCGGTCGGTCAGATCGGGGAGTACAATTTTGAGGTCGGGCAGTTGGCGCGCGACATCTCTACCGAATACGAGGCGCTGGTGCGTCTCTGATCCAGAGCCGACCACAGACACCCTGACGAAAGCGGGCCGGTGCAGTGCGGCCCGCTTTTGCGTTTCAGGCGGTATCGCCGCGCTCTATGCGCAGGAATTCCTGTATCCGCCGCGCATCAGACCGCACAACCGGGCGGGTAGCGACTTTTCGCGTCGCGGGATGGCTGCCTTCGGCACCGCGCTGCTTTTCCAGGTTTATGAAATTCTTGGCCCGCCCGCCGTCAGAGGCTTCGCGGTGGTCTGCAAGATGCTTGCTCATGTCAATCCTCCACAAGGTTCACAGCGCAAGCCTAGCATGGTTTCGGGCAAAAATCGCCTGTCGCCCTCAGGCCAGGCGGGCAATGGCCCAGGCCGCCGCATCGGCAACCGCCGGGTCCGGGTCTGTCAGCAAGGGTTCAGCCGCCGCCCGCAACACTGGAGCGGCGGAGTTCCCAATGGCATAGAGCACATTGCGCACAAAGCGGTCGCGCCCGATCCGCTTGACCGGGCTGCCCGAAAAGCGGGTGCGGAATGTGGCATCATCCAGGGCCACAAGTTCGGCCAGCAGCGGCGCGCCGATGCGCGGTGCATATCCCGCCTCGCTCGCCGCAACCGCGAACTTGTTCCACGGGCAGACGGCCAGACAATCGTCGCAACCGTAGATCCGGTTGCCCAGAAGCGGGCGCAGTTCCAGGTCGATCGGGCCCTTGTGTTCGATCGTCAGGTAGGAAATGCAGCGCCGCGCATCCAGTTGGTAAGGCGCGGGAAAGGCTCCTGTCGGGCAGATATCGAGGCAGGCGGTACAGTTGCCGCAATGGCTGTTCTCAGGCGCATCGCGGGGCAGATCGAGCGTGGTGAAGATGGCGCCGAGGAAAAACCAGCTACCCAATTCGCGGCTTAACAGATTGGTGTGTTTTCCCTGCCAACCAAGCCCCGCTGCCTGGGCGAGCGGCTTTTCCATCACCGGGGCGGTGTCGACGAAAACCTTGATCTGCGCGCCGGTCTGGTCAACCATCCAGCGCCCCAGCCGTTTCAGCCGTTTTTTCACCAGATCGTGGTAATCGCGGCCTTGGGCATAGACCGAAACAACGGCAGTTTCGGGCTGCCCCAGGACAGTCAGCGGGTCAGTTTCGGGGGTGTAAAGCTCTGCCAGCATGATGATCGAGCGCGCCTCGGGCCACAGCGCCGCAGCTGCGCCGCGCCAGCCCATACGTTCGGCCATCCAGGCCATCTGGCCATGGCGGCCAAGATCGACAAATTGCGACAGCCGTCCCGCGGTATCAGGTGTAGCGTCAGGGGCGCAGATGCCCATCGCCGCAAAGCCCTCGGTCAACGCGCGCTGTCTCAGAAGGTCTTTGAACAATGCATCAGACAACGGTCAGGCCGCCTGCGGCGCTCGGGCCTCGGTCAGGATGGCGTGCAGCTTGGCCGGGTCACTGTTGGCACGCAGCTTGGTGCAGATGCCACTGTCGCGCATCGTCCGCGATACCAGCGCCAGGGCCTTCAGATGGTCCACCCCGGAATCCTTCGGCGCGAACAGGGCAAAGACCAGATCGACAGGCAGCCGGTCAACCGAATCGTAGTCGAACGGTTTTTCCACCCGTAAAAAAACACCCACGATGCGGTCAAGCTCTTGCAGGCGGGCATGGGGCAGGGCGATGCCATGGCCCACACCTGTCGGGCCAAGGCTTTCGCGTTCCTGCAAGCCGTCAATCGCGACAGAGGCATTCAGGCCGTAGGCCGAAGCCGCGACTTCCCCGATATCGTGGAAAAGCCGCTTTTTGCTGGTGGAGTGGCTGACAATCCGTACAGCGCCTGCATTCAGCAGTTTAGATAGTTCCATGGGCCGATATCATCCCGCGCCACGTTGCCGGCGCTTTATTTTGCGTTGCGCGGGTCGATCCAGCCGATGTTGCCGTCATCGCGACGGTATACGACATTCACTCCGCCGTGTTTGGAGTTGCGGAACACCAGCATGCGTTGCCCTGTCAGATCCAGCTGCATCACCGCCTCGCCAACCGAAACCGAAGGCACCTTGGTTTCCATCTCGGCGATGATCATGGGCTGAAGTGTCTCGGGTTCCTCATCCTCGTTCTGCTCACTTCCCGCGAGGATATAAGAGGAACCGCCGTCAAACTCAACAGGTGCCGTGCGGTCGCGATGGTGATCGCGAAGCCGGCGTTTGTAGCGGCGCAACTGTTTGTCCATTTTTTCACGGCAGGATTCGAACGCCGCATAGATTTCACCGGCATGGCCTTTGGCCTGAGCTGTCAGGCCGGTTGAAAGGTGTATCGTCGCCTCGCAAACCATTTCATGCGCATCGCGCGAAAAGATGATCACGGCTTCGGTCGGACGCTGAGCGTATTTCTCGACCGTTTCGCCAAGCTCGGCTTTCACATGTGTCTGAAGCGCTTCGCCAATGTCGATCTGTTTTCCGCTGATCTGATACCGCATGATCCCTCCTTTTTCGTTCAGCATAGAGGTCCCTGCACCGTGCAGAGCCTCTGCCGATGGGGTTTAGCTGACGCCAGTTATTAACAAAACCCTTTTGCATCGGGCAGTTATACCGTTCACTTCAGAAATTCTGACTGGCGTTGTTCGTGCTTGCATCCCCTGTATTTGGCGACAGTCGGGGCCTTGTTGTCAATGGGGTGATGGCGAAACTTCGGGCCGGAACAGCAAAGAAAAGGTGAAACCCGGCGCAACCCAGGCCAGGTTTCGCCCACGCGACGGCAGGCCCGAAAACAGGCTAGCTGATGCGGAAATTCTGGCCCAGATAGACCCGCCGCACATTCTCGTCGCGCACGACTTCCTCGGTTGTCCCGCTCATCAGAACGGTGCCGTCATTCAGGATATAGGCACGATCGACGATTTCCAAAGTCTCGCGCACATTGTGATCGGTGATCAGCACGCCGATGCCCCGGCTTCTCAGGTCGCCAACGAGATGGCGAATCTCTCCCACCGCGATCGGGTCAACCCCGGCAAAGGGCTCATCGAGCAGCAGATATTTCGGATCGGCGGCCAGACAACGCGCGATTTCAACCCGCCGACGCTCGCCACCCGAAAGGGCCAGGGCAGGAGCGCGGCGCAGGTGGGTGATGGAAAATTCCGACAGCAGTTCTTCCAGACGCTCGCGCCGCTTGTGTCGGTCGCCGATAACGATTTCCAGCACCGCCAGAATATTGTCTTCAACCGATAACCCACGGAAAATGCTAACTTCCTGAGGCAGATAACCGATTCCCAGCCGCGCCCGTCGGTACATCGGCAGTTGCGTGACATCGCGCCCGTCAATCACTACCTGCCCGCCTTCGGGTGACACCAGACCGGCAATCGCGTAAAAGCAGGTGGTTTTGCCAGAGCCGTTCGGCCCCAGCAGCGCCACGACCTCGCCCCGGTTCAGATGCATCGAGACGTCGCGGATCACGGGGCGGCGCTTGTAACTTTTGCGCAGGCCTACAATCTGTAGCCCGGCATCCCCTGAAGTCACCGTCAGATCGGGCGGAGTTGTCACTTCTTCACCTTGCCCGCGGGTTGAAAGACTGTCTGGACGCGGCCCGCCATCGTGCCAAGGCCGGTTTTCAGGTTGATCACCAGCTTTTGCCCCGAAAGCGCGCTGGCACCCTGGGTCAGCAGGACGTCGCCCGTCATCACAACCTGGCCGTCGTCGATCGTGTAAACGGCCTCAAGTGATTCGGCGGCGTCTGTCGGGTTGACAATCGTCACCCCTTCCGACGCAAAAAGACGTGCGATGCCGCTGCGGTCCTGATTGTACTCTACAGCCACCTTGCCCGCCGTCAGCTTCATTTCGCCCTGGGTGACGACGACATTGCCACTGAACTCGGCATTGCCGTCGGCCTGGTTGACCGAAAGCTGATCGGCCGAGACCTGTACCGGCAGCGTCGTGTCTTGCTTCAATCCGCCGAACGACACGGCGGCTCCCTGAGCGTACCCCGCGGCGGGCCCAAGGCCCAGCGCGACCAGCATTGCGAACAGGCGGACAACGGACAACATGCAAAGCCTCGGGGTAAAGGTTACTTCAGGGGCTGGTATAGCAGTTTAACACCCTGCTTGAAAACAAGAAGATATTGGCCGGATTGCGCAGCGTCTGCGCGTATCTCCATCGCGCCGGCTTCGAGGTGGCCGGGCGGACCGTCACCCGTCACTTTTGTGCGGCTGGTCAGCGAGGTGCGGTCGAGGGCCGCTGTCATTTCCCCGGTTGTCAGGCGATAGCCGTTGCCCGTCGTCACCACAACGCCACCCGCCATTGTCAGAGTGGCCGTACCGGTATCCAGGGCGCCCCGCGCTGCCACCAGATTTACCCAGCCGCCGTCCGGCGTCTCCAGCAGGGCGGTCAGGCTTTGCGCGGCGGGGGGAGTGCCGTTCGTCTCTCCGGCGCGAACTTCAGCCGCCGAAACCGTCAGCGAAGAGCCGTCATCCGTTACCCCCGCCCAGGTCGGCGCCGTCAGCCGCGGCTCGCGCAGCCGCGCCTCGACATCCACCTTGGCAAAGGGAATCGCGTCATTCGGGTCGATTGTCCGGGAAAACAGAAACAACGTCGACAAAATTGCAAGCGCCGCGAGCGGCAAGGCCACTTTCAGCCAGACCACCACACGCGAATGAAAATTATCGTGCCAGTTCATTGTTTTACTGTCCCGTTGACAGAGTACTCCTGCCGCCTAGTGGTGAAAAATATCCAGCGGATCATTGTACCCCATAAGGTCAAGTTCCGCACGGGTCGGCAGGAATTCAAACAGGCGCTGCGCCAGATCAAGCCGGTCCTCGCGGACGAGGCGCTGCTCCAGCGCCGCTTTCAGCTTGTGAAGATACAACACATCCGATGCCGCATAGTCCTTTTGCGCATCGGTCAATACCGCAGCGCCCCAGTCAGAAGTTTGTTGCTGCTTCGAGACATCGACGCCGACAAGCTCATTCAGCAGGTATTTCAGACCGTGCCGGTCAGTGAAGGTGCGCACCAGACGCGAGGCGATCTTGGTGCACCACACCGGCGCGGTCACGACGCCAAAGGCATTTTTCAGGGCCGCTACGTCAAACCGGCCAAAGTGGAACAGCTTGAGGGTGTCGGGATCGGTCAGCAAACGTTCAAGGTTCGGGGCAGAGGTTTGACCCTTCGCGATCTGCACCAAATGCGCGTTGCCGTCCCCGGACGACAGTTGCACCACGCACAACCGGTCCCGGCGTGGGTCAAGCCCCATGGTCTCGGTGTCGATGGCGACGACAGTGCCGAGGTCAAGCCCGTCAGGCAGATCGTTCTGATAGAGATGGATGGTCATAAGCAGCCTTTTCACAACAGTTTGCCGCTTATAGGGCGCGGGCGGGGCTGCGTCCATGCGTGCCACCTGAATTGTCCGCAGCGGCTGTCCGGCTTTCCTGGATTCGTTGAAGAATTCTACAGGAAACTTGAAATTTCCAGGCCTGGCCTGGCCTGGCCTGGCGTTGCGTTGCTGGGCAGGTCGTGTGCGGCCACTGATGTCTGGCTGTTCGCGGGTTCACACCGAAGATGTGGGCTGATAGGCTTCCGGGCAACAAGCTGCGTCAGGATTCACCATGTCAAACCCGCTGTATGACACATTGTTCGGCCGTCACGCAGGGTCAGACAGCCCGTTTCTGCACTTGCCCCGTGGCACTGTGACCTACGCGGATTTTCTGTCCCGTTCCGCCCGGTTTGCGGCCGAGATCACGGCTCTTGGGTTGAGTGCCGGTGACCGCCTCGCGGTCCAGACCGACAAATCCCCGGATACGCTGGCCGTCTACGCCGCCTGCGTCCAGACCGGTGTGGTCTTTTTACCGTTGAATACAGGCTATACACCTGCCGAAATCGCATATTTTGTTGAAAATTCCGGCGCAAAGCTGCTCCTTTGCGCCCCGGAAAAAACCTCCGATCTGGCCCCCGTCGCCACGGCGGCCGGGGCCATGCTGCGCAGCCTGGGCACCCGCGGTGAGGGAAGCTTCGCCGAGGCCGCCGCCGCGCGCGCGCCGCAGTACGCTGTCACCGACCGCAGCGGCGATGATCTGGCGGCATTGCTGTACACCTCGGGAACCACCGGGCGATCCAAGGGCGCGATGTTGAGTCAGAACAATCTGCTCTCGAATGCACACGTGCTGAAAGAGGTCTGGCGCTTTACCGCGGACGATGTGCTGCTGCATGCTTTGCCGATCTTTCACACGCATGGTCTTTTCGTTGCCACCAACATCACCCTGATTGCGGGCGGTGCGATGATATTCCATGAAAAATTCGATGTAGACGCTCTGATTGCCGATCTGGCGCGCGCCACGGCACTGATGGGGGTGCCGACATTCTACACGCGCCTGCTGGGTGACGCCCGCTTTGACCGCAATCTGACCCGTCATATGCGGCTGTTCATATCCGGCTCTGCCCCGCTTCTGGCCGAAACGCACCGCCAGTTCCAGGACCGGACCGGCCACCACATTCTTGAACGTTACGGCATGACGGAAACAAACATGAACACCTCGAACCCTTATGACGGCGATCGCCGCGCCGGCACTGTTGGCAAACCGTTGCCGGGGGTGGCGTTGAAGGTGACCGACCCTGCAACAGGTGTCACCCTGCCGGATGGTGTGATCGGGTTGATCGAGGTGCGCGGCCCCAATGTCTTCCAGGGCTATTGGCAGATGCCCGAAAAGACGGCCGAAGACCTGCGCGCCGATGGGTTTTTTGTCACCGGCGACCTCGGTGTGATCGACGATCAGGGCTATGTCAGCATCGTCGGGCGCAACAAGGATCTCATCATCGCAGGTGGGCTCAATATCTATCCTATCGAGATCGAAGAACTGCTCGATGCCCAACCAGGAGTGCTGGAGAGCGCGGTGGTCGGCGTGCCGCACCCGGATTTCGGCGAAAGCCCGGTGGCAATTGTGGTGGCCTTGCCGGGTGCACAGCCGGATGCCGAGGCGCTGCTGGCAGCGCTGGGTGAAAAGTTGGCGAAATTCAAGCTGCCCCGCGCCATCCATTTCCTGCCTGAACTGCCACGCAACACCATGGGCAAGGTGCAAAAAGCGGCCTTGCGCGCGATGTATGCGCAAGGGCCACTTTAGCTTTTTGCCCCGGTAAAGGCTGTCAGTCGATAACCCGCCGCCGTCAGATTTGTCCGCAGCGCCTGTGCGATGGGCAGTGCCGTCGCACCATCACCATGCAGACAGATCGTGTCCATCCGGCAAGGAATATGCCTGCCGCTCTGGCTGATGATCGCGTGGGCATTCAGCATCGCCAATATCCGCGAGGCGACGGCATCCACGTCATGGATTACCGCGCCCGGCTTGCTGCGCTGCACCAGCAGCGCATCGTCACCATAGGCGCGGTCGGCGAAAATCTCAGCGGCCCAGGCACAGCGCAACTCGGTAACGGCGTCTTCCATCGCGGTTTTCGGCAGGGCCACGATGATTACCTCGGGGTCCAGCCGCAGCGCCGCCCTGTAGCAGATCAGGGCCATTTCGCGGTCTTCCATCGCCATGTTCGACAATGCGCCATGCAGTTTGAAATGCCTGACGCGCCCACCTGCGGCCCGCGCCATGCCCTGGGCCGCGGCAAGCTGATAGGTCACCAGATTGGCCAATTCGGTGCCTGAAAGCGTCATGCGGCGGCGGCCAAAGCCCTGAAGATCGGCAAAACCGGGGTGCGCGCCGATGCCCACGCCCCGCGCCACGGCCTGCGCCATGGTTGCGGCCATCACGTCCGGATCCCCGGCATGAAAGCCACAGGCGATGTTGGCCGAGGTGACGAGTTTCAGCAGCGCGGCGTCCTGCCCCATCGGCCATGGGCCAAAACTTTCGCCCATATCCGCATTCAGATCAATTGTTTGTGTCATCTTCCAGCCTTTCGAGATCATCACCCCGGGTCATGCCGCTGATCAGTTGATAGCCCAGCAGATCATGTATATCACGCAAATCACGGATCATCGGGCGGGTCGCTGCCCGCAGATCCGCCAGCCGTTTTGCGGGGTGCAGGCGCAAGGTTTCGGCCTCTGCCAGAGTCACCATGCGAAAGCGCAGCGCGCCGCCCGGCGGTGTTTGCGCCAGTTTCGGCAGGTCCAGCGCCAGGACGGTGCCGATGCGCGGGTAGCCGCCGATGGTCTGGCACTCTGCCAGCAGCACATAGGGAACGCCCTCGCCTGTAAGTTGCACATCGCCGCAAGCAATGAAATCCGATACCAGGCCCTCTGCCGTCGCAGCCGAGAAGGGGGTGTCCTGATGGTCGCAGCGCACTCCCTGGCGGTTGCCCTGTACGCTGCGCACAAAGGCCGTCGCTTCAAACCGCATCCGGGTTTCGGCGTCGAACAGCGCGGTCTGCGGGCCTGGCATCAGCCGGATCTCGCCGCCCGCGAAACGGTCCGTCACGGGCAACAGCCGCGACGGGAAATCGGGGGCGGCATCAGGCGCGAGGGTCAAACTGTCGCCGGTTTCCAGCAGGCGGCCGATCCCCGCCGTCAGATGCGCCGAGTGGCTGCCCAGCACTTTGTCCGCCGTCATGGCCCCGGCGAAGCCGAGGTAGCCGTAGACGCCTTTTCGCGCGCCGCCGATGTCCAGTTGCTGCCCGGGGCGTAGGCAATGCGTCGCGTTCCAGGCGATGTCCGCGCCATCCACGGTGGCGTGCATCGGCGCGCCCGTCAGGCAAAAGCGCATCGGTTCATCAACCACAAAGCAGCCGCCAAGCCCTGCCATTTCAATGGCTTCCCCAAGGGTGGGCTTGCCCAGCAAAGCCGCCGCCTCATACAGCGCCAGCGGGTCGGCCGCGCCGCCAACGGACAGACCCTGCGCCATATAGCCGGGACGTCCCGCATCTTGGACCGTCATGACGGGGCCGGCGTGGCGAATCGTCAGAACGGTCATGTCAGCACCTCGCAGCGCGCGCCACCCAATGCGTCCGGGTTCCTACCGAGCGCCCGGATCTCATCCAAAGGTGCGGCGACCAGGCGGATCGCGTCACCCTGGCGCAAGGCAAAAGGGTGGGCCCGGTCAATCTTGAACGGGCGAAAGGCGCACAGCCCGATCTGCCGCCATCCTGTTGTGCTGACATTGCCGAACAGCACCAACTGGCGCAGCGCCACCACCAGCGCCCCCGCCGGCACCGAGGGAGTCAGTTGCGGCTGGCGCGGAATCTCCCAGGCTTCGGGAAGCCGCCCGATGTAGGGTTGCCCGGGTGCGAAGCCGATCGCCAACACGCGCAACTCGGTTTGTGTCAGGTCCCTCAGGGCCTGCGCCTCGGTCACCCCCGCCA
>TARA_R110002110_G_scaffold4247_3_pt1 | contig 15391 bp, 12 predicted proteins | sample TARA_R110002110 | Tara Oceans TARA_R110002110 (sample SAMEA4397330) | marine metagenome | biome: Polar Biome; feature: [SRF] surface water layer (ENVO:00010504); material: water (ENVO:00002006), including particulate matter (ENVO:01000060) such as... | depth 5 m
CCAGACTGGTACCCAAACTGGTACCCAGACTGCACAGCCTCAGACGTTTGCTCAGTTCTTAGAGGAACAGTTCCAAGGAGTATATAATCCGCCTTATGGGTTTAATCCTAATAAAGAGTTGATACTTGATGCGTGGACGAATGCTGGAGGCACGGTTACTCCAGAGATAGATGCACTATACGATCAAAGCAGAGGGAACTTCATGGATCGGTACCCGCAATTAATAAGTGATTCGGTTACCGTTACAGATGGAGCGGGAACGGTAGCTTCTCCTGAAGCCGGTGGACCACCAATGCCCGCAGGCATGACAGGAGGACCGCAATTACTTGGTTCCGGCAGAGATGCATCTACAGGCATGATGCCAACGGTAACAGGCGCAGCTTCAGTTCCAGGTGCTTACCAGGTAACACCGGCAGCCAGACCTCTGCCATTATGGGAAGAGAAGTTAGATCCATATTCGTCTTTCCGTAGATTCCGCATGGAGCAGTTTCCTGGCATGTCGTTACAGGGATTGCAAAATGCTAGCGAGGCACTTGGTTATGGTTACCATCCTGCTTACGGTAGATTCTTCTTGAATCAGTTAGCAGCAGGAATCCCTGGTACTGTAGCAGGAGTTGCTCCCGGTGCAGCAGGAGTTACAGGCGCACTCGGTATGGAAGGAGTACCAGTTACTCCCGGAGCAGGAACTATAGCGGCTCCTACTCTCGATGAGGCGATGGCAGGTGAATTAACCGCAGGTGGATACGATTCACTTGGGGAAGGATCATTGTTCAGAGAATATTTGGCTTCTGGTCAGAGAAGACCTCTGGGAGATATCAGGGGAACTTACGCAGGGTTATCAGACTGGTTACGTGCCAGGTCTGCATATGGCTCCGGCTCGATTGGCGCAGACATAACAGATTTAGACCCTAGGTTCGAGTTCTACTTAAGTGATATGGCTAAAAATAAGCCTGAACTATTAGCACAGAAAGTGATACAAATGACATCGGGGGCTTTAGGTGCTAGACAGGGAATGAGTGGCTATATAACTCCGAGTCTCCAATCAATGTATTCAACGATGAGTGATTTATATGGACCAGATCAAGCGTTAAGCAGGTTTACTGATTGGGCGGGTTCGGCTTACCAGCAACCTACTTATCAACAGTATCAACCAACCCGGTATCAGCAGGGAATCGGAACGCAGTTAGCACCTCAGATCCAGACGGGTTACAAAGCTGGCGTTGATCCCAATGCACTCTCTGCCGATTTGTATCGGCAACAGGCTGATGCTAATTCTTTGATGCAGTATGAGAACATGACTATGCCTTCGGGCGTAGGGTCTGTTGCTTATAATCCTCAACAAGATATGTTACCTCCAACGTTTGCAGGACTCCCAGGGTTCAATTAAAAGGTGATTAATTATGACGATGCAAAATAATAACAGGAAGAACACCTTTGATGATTTCTATACGACTTTATTAGAGGAAGAACCGCAAACAGCATACATGGGTGCCGTGGGCAGACAGGGGTTCGGAGGAACCGCCCCAATGCAGCAACGCGCACAGGATTACTGGTCTGGCAGATATAGCAATATATACAATCAGTATCTTGGTAAGCGGGCGCAGGAAATATCGCAGAGGAAAGATCCTTCACAGTGGTCTACCTTTGGCGACTTCTTAAGCACCGTTCCATTTACACAAAGATATTCACAACTATCTCCGTATCAAAGAGGCGTTACTACCAGTAGGTATGCGCCTAGCACGAGGCACATTTACTTCTAATGGGTATGCAACAGTTCCCTAATGAAGCAGCAAGAATAGCTGCGGCACAGGCGGCTCAACAAGTCGTGCAAGACCCTAGCGTCTGGGCTAGATTCTTGGGTCCTGTTGCGAGAGGGGTATCTACAGGGCTTGAAACGCTTGATGCTCCTTTTGAGTTTGTAAAACAACAAGCACTTGCTCCTATAGTTGAAGGGTTAACACAGGCTTCGCCTGTTAGGTGGCAACCGGGACCTGGTGCATTTAACTTCGATATGAACTTTGATGCATGGGTAACACCCGAAGGAAAACTTTCACCAAGTGCGGCACTCCATAATGTTGCAACAACTCTTTTACCTCCTGTTGCTGCTATTGAAACTAAGGCAATGGACCCTATCTTTGCTGCACCAGGGACCAGGCGATATCAAAACATCCAACAGGAAATTGCACGAAGAGAGCAGAAATTTGGTCGCCCTCTTTCGGACGTGGAGATCAGGCAGACAGGTGAGGAACTTTATAAGTTGCCACCATTTATGCGTGGGACTTTAGAAGAACTTCCCTATTTAATGTTTCCTCCTGCGGGAGTAGTGCGAGCAGGCTCTGCTGCAGCACGAGTAGGCAAGATGCTTAGACCTGCTGGGCGGCTGGCAAAAGGAGTTGAAGGACCGATCCAACCTATAGGAACACTTGCAAGACAGGCTCCTGGAGTTGCAGCCGCTGCGAGAGGAGCTTTGCGTGCAGGTGAAGCAGCGTTGAAACCTTTAGATATTGCTGAACGTGCAGCAATGAAAGCTATTTCAGTACCAGCCAGAGGTTTGGGTAGAGGCGTGGGTGCTATTGCCGCACCTTTAGGAAGGAAGACTGCTGACTGGGGCTTACTTCGCCAGCATACCAATTATTTACGTTCTGAGGGTACAGCGGCAATTAAAGAAGGGATTCCTCCTGAAGAGGTATTGAAGAATGCTAACATGGCTTACACGAAAACAACTACCACGGGCATAACTGACAGGTTTGCCCTGACTGCGGATAATCAGTTAAGGGAAAATCCAAAGGCTAATGTGTCAGCGGGTGCTAAAGTGTTAGGTAGGCTTGACGAAGCAGATATAGACCTGAGGCGAGTTGAAGAGGCGGCTGCTGATCTTGCGACTGATGCTCCTGCTGTTCCTCCTCCTGCCGGTAGGCGGGTAGCTCCTCCTGATAACAAAATACTTCCTGAAACTATAGAACCTAAAGCATCGAGTGATCCTGCAAGCTCTGTAGTGACTGATGGATTAGAGTCTAGTAAATGGTTGAATCCTATAGCTATGGCAAAACAAACAACTACTCAAATGCTGGATAGCTTTGCCAGGTTAACTACGGAACTTAGTGGCAAGGTTCCTTTTGTGCAGAGAATGAATACAGGTAGAGCGGCAGACAGTTATATCGTATTCATGAACAAGTTTCACAACGGGCAATTCTTGTTGACTAATCTTCAGGAGAACTTCTGGCGTTCTAATGTGATAGTTAAGGGTAAAATCTTTGAGCCAGGTGGCAAGTTTGACGTTGTGACCAAGGGGCGTCTTGCTGCGGGAGCGAAGATGAAGGCACCGATATTCTTTGCTAATTACCTAAAAAACAGTCTGGACCCCGCGGTGTCCCAGGGTGGTATTAAGAGGCTCGATATTGATCGTTACGTGTTTGCGAAACGCGCAGGTTATCTATATGACGAAAATGACGCATGGAAACAAGTAGATCCGTTGGTTCCGGGACGCGGACCTCTGAGATTCTTAGACTATGAATTTGATGAGGCTGGGAAACTTATAAATGAGCAGGGAGTCCTGGTCGATACAGAGATGGTTAAGAGATGGACTGATGTGAGCGAAGGATCTGATTTATTTAAGAAGTATACTGAACTCTTCCCAGGTGAGGGTGAGGCACGAGCCAAGTTGGACTGGCTTGAGGATGTGGCAAAGGACACACGGGACATGATGAGAATGTCAAGGCGCAGGCAGTTTGAGAGCAAAGTTACTTCCAGGGAATTCTTCGAGCAATATGACATGGTAGATGAGGAGATAGTGGAAATGGCTGCCAATGAGACTGATCAGATAAAGCAGCTATGGGATAATTATCAGGCAGCGACTAACGCAGAACGCAGAATATTGCAGAAAGCTCCTGCGGCAAATGAAACATCTGACGCAATCACACGAGCCAATACCTTGTTTGAACGAGCGGGAGCGACAGATGATGCTGCCCGTGCTGCTGCTCGTGAACGGATTGATGCTCTTGTTATTCGTTACAATAAGATTATGGAAAAACTAGAACCGACACCCAGAGGCAGGTTGATAAGAGAGCCGTGGTATATGCCGATGTCTTACATAGAAGCAGCGTCAACCAGAAGCGGATTACTCCGTCCTGGTGCGCGTGGAGGTCCCGCGTTATCCAAGGGAGCATGGGATGAGTTTGCAGCTATCCCAATAGAGGGGGTTGAGGATATCGGTTATACAGCAAAGCCAATAACTGGAGAGATCATGCTGAAACATTTGATGGCAGACGAGATGCGTGCTGCTGAGAATGATTTGCTGAACGATCTCTTTGAGATGGGTTTGTTTGAGGAACACGGTTTAGCTAATGTAAGCAGTAAGTTTACTAAAACGATTGTTGACGATAGTCATGTTTATGACACTGTGTCAAAAGTGCTACGGATAGACCCAGGGGAAACTACGGTTGGACTCGGACGTATTAAGGGGCAATTACTGATTGATGACATTAAAGCAGGTGATAAAGAGATTAGAGTTATTGTGGACAAGTTGGTTGACGAGGGAATTCTCAGTAAGCCCGTAGGGGACAAGAACCAGTATGTTATTGCGAAGGGCGCGAAAAGACCGGAGCCTAAATATGACTTCGATGAGGTGGATCTTCCTGGATACAATGAGGATATGAAATCAGGAGTGATTACGTTCTTCCGCGAGGGTGAACGAATGGTTTTCGCGGCAAATGAAGAGGGTGGTGCGGTTAGTCCGACTCTTTGGAATACGATATACGGGCGTGGTGCTTTAGCTGTTCGGGGAGTAGGTTCAAGGGGATTTCTAAAGAATACATTAGCAATATCAAACGGATTCTTCAGAGGAGCGTTAACTACGTTTAGCCCTGTCTTTATTGTTAAGAACCAATTCATCGATATGTTTACTGGCACAATGGTTGCCGGATTAAAAGTTCCTCATGAGAGTTTGCAAAGGCTCGCAAAGAGCGCGGCAAACATAGCTTTCAAGACAGAGGATCGATTCGAGCAGATATTCACGGGTGGTGGTGGAATGCTAGCCAGGATATTTGATCCTACTCCAGATCAGTATCGAAAACTTTCTAAAGCTGTTACAGACTCTCGGCACGATGCCAAAATAGTAAAGGCACTAGAAGGACCCGGACGGCAAGCGGAAATAGAAAAAATGATAAAAGATTCAGCAAAGGAAATGATGGGTATCGATAATCAGACATGGAAAGATAGCAGGTTTCTGAAGGGGATAAATCCGTTGAAGACTGTTCCCGCTGCCGGCTCACTTGCGGAGCAGTCAGTTCGTTACGTAATCGCACGTAAATCTTTTAGGAGGGGGTTAAGAAACAGGCTCGGAGATAAAGAAGGCAAAGCAGAGTGGAAACGCCTGATGAAACTCGATCAGCGTGACTGGGAGTATGAGCTACATACCAACTGGAACAAGACAGGAGTAGGATTAATTGACTCGGCTGAAGCAAAAGCAGCTTCGATAGCTGGAGTGCAATCTACTCTGGACTTCGGGCGTGGTGGCGATATGATCAGAGAACTGAATAGTTATATTCTGTTTCTGAATGCTACTATGGAAGGCACGAAATACCCGTTCCGCGCAATGGGGATCAATCTGTTGCCTAAAGTAAAAATGAGGGAATATAAAGTTAACGAAACAACTAATCTTATTGAAGAAGGACCTTTTAAGGGTCTTCGGGTTTCTCACGAGAGCGTTCCCAAGTACCAGTTCCTTGAACCTGGGAAGGGCATGTTTAGGGCTGATGTCGGCTCACCGGGAAAGGCATTTGAAACAGGAACTGCCGGGGCTTTCGGGACGGATCTGGGTGGACCGAAGTCGGTTGCGTTGCGCGTGGGTGCTGCGACAAGTGTTTATGCTTTCATACAGATGTCATGGAATAAACAATGGGAATATGACGGAATTCCTCTATATTATGATGTTCCTGAATATGTCAGAAACAATTCTATAATTATTATGCTGCCTCCTCCAAAGAACGAGGACGGTGAGTACATCTTTGACGTAACGACTAAAAGACCAAAACTTAGATACCTTGTTATTCCTCACAGGTTGCGTGATTGGAACATGGTGTTTCAGCCTGTGACTTTTATGATTGATCACTTGCACAACGAGGTGCCAGTTGACTTGAAAACTTTTGCTTATAACTTATACAAGGAGCAGTCTCCTCTGGGTGACGGTATCCCGGTGCCGGAATTAGCAAGATATCTGTATGAAGTTGGAACTGGTCAGGATGTGTTCCGTGATCAGCCTGTTGTTGGGCTTGGATTGAGAGATGAACTTCCTCCAGAGCAATATGATACTCGTAGCTCCGAGGCTTCAATCAGGGCTGCCCAGGCTGTATATGATACGGATCTACCCGATTGGATCAAGAATCGAATAAGTAGCCCAAAGAGAGCAGAGCATTTCTTCACGAGTGCTACAGGTGGGGTAGGACAGGAAGCCTTAACTATGGCTGATTATCTTGTTCGTATGCTGGATAGTTTCCGTGAAGAAGAAGCAAGACCTATGGAGGAACGAGTAGCAGAGTACCGGGAGATGGACCGGACGAGCAGGACAGAGTTTGTAACTAACCTTGATGCGAAAGACTATGAACAGTTCCAGAAAGAGATTCGCAGACCACGCCTGAAACTCCCGTTCATTACGAAACTTATGAACGCGTATTCTCCAGGGGTTGCCGATGCTCCCTTTAAGGATTCTGACTTTACCGCTCGTGGAGGTGGACTGGCGCAGATGGCACGAAGGGAAACGGAAGAAGCGTTCCCTGAGATTTCTACCGAGGAGATTCGTGACGCGGCTATCATTTCAAGGCAGGTTAATGACAAGTTAAGGTTTGAGCAGCAAAGACTCGATGGGGAACTTGATAAGTGGAGGAAAGATAATACTACTGGTATCGATCCTACTAAGTGGATAGAAGAACGTAAGAAGAAAATTTATAAGCGAATGGGAATGAAGATGGCTCTTGCCGAAGTATATGATCGTTCTGTTCACGCTATGGATGATGATGCCAGGGATGCTTACTACGAGTCTTTATACACAGCAGCGGGACAGCTAAAGGATACAAGGCAAGGAACGCAACTCTTAATCGCACGTTACTACGCGATTGAGCCTGAAGGAGATCACCCTGAATCTGCTGACTGGGTAAAGTTCTATCAGATTAGAGATGAGTTCCGGGATAAAATGCGAATTTCCTCTGAGGCTAAAGGAAACAATGTATACGCTGACTTCATCCGGGAACTACAGGCTAGTATGTCTGAGACAGAGACAAAGTATGATAACGCCCGCAGGTATCTATCTACTTACTGGAACATAGGGAAGGATGTTAGCAAGTTAACGAGTAATCCCTCTGCTGCACTTCAGCAGCAATGGGATCAATATAACGCCTTGCCTAATATGGCACAAAAGAATGCGTATGTAGATGCGAACCCTCATATTGATTCGTTACGGAAAGTTCGTACTACCAGGAGAAAGATGCTAATTGCACAAGAATCCGCCCAGAGAGGATTCCCTTACTTAGATACATTATTAGTTTACTGGTATGGAGGCAGGGACTATCATGAAGGTGAGACAACTCGTGGGCAACTATTTTTCAATCAGCTATACGGAACTACTAAATCGGGATTCATCCCACGCAACGTGACTACAGCGAATTGACGTTTGGGCTATACTAATAGTATTTTAAAGGTCGAAAGGAAAAGATATGGTAAATCAGACAGAACAACCTATAGAGAGAAATGAAGCACCTGTGGATACAGGGAATACTACTACAGACATTACTGAAGAATTTGCAGGAACGAATACATTTGAGGATGTATCAGCGTCTCCGGCAGAGGATACTACTACAGATCCTTCATCGTCAGAAGGACAGGAGACTTCGGATGCACCGTCCGTTCCAAGTGATGCCCCGCTAGTAGCCGATGGTGCTTCTCCTGTTCCTCCGCCTATAGACGACTTAACCAGGCGTATACAGGAAGTAGAACAGCAGAATGCTCAGTATGCACAGGCGCAATACCAAACACAGATACAACAACAGACTGAACAGTATAGACAGCAGCTTGAGCAGCAGGGTTACTTACCGGAACAAGCTGACCAGATTGCACAGAACTGGTCTTCGCAACAGGGACAGGTTGCACAGATGCAGCAACAGCAATCAGATTACGTTAGGCATATACAGGGTCAGTCAGCAGCAGCAGAACACTTTGCTGCACAATACGACTTAAATCTGTCGGACTTGGCAGAGTTGAGGAAACACTCAGATCCTCAGAGCATGGAATCAGCAGCGAGACGCATGAAATCCGATAGGGAAAAGGATGCGGAAATAGCTAGGCTGAAGGCACAGCTAGTTCCCTCGCAGTCTTTTGACGATAGTCAATCGACACCAGCAGCTTCCACCGATGAGGGCAGGCTGCTTGAGAGATATAATCAGGGTGACCGATCTTCTCAGGCACAAGCAGCAGCACGAAGGGCTGCTGGGTTAGGCTAAATTTATATTATAAGGAGAATTTAAAATGGCACAGACAGCCACAACTGGTAATTTAGAAAACGCACAGCGCATTATAATCTCTTCTGCGCGATACACAGAGGAGCATAATGCTCCAGCACTGGCTCTTATCGAGCAGTTCAAACTTCCTAAAGGGAGCAAACAAGTAACTGTTCCAAAAGTTAACCAGATGACAATGAGCGATCTTCAGGATGGTCAGGACATAATTGACGAGGAAGACATTGGGATGACCACTGTTGACCTCACCGCATCTGAGGTAGGAGCAAAGGTAATTCTTACTGACAAACTTGTTCGACAAGCTGCTGACAATGTATTCAGCATCATCGGACGACAGCTTGGTGATGGTATGGCACGAAAGAAAGATACTGATGTTATCGCACTATGGTCCAGCCTTAATGGAGGAACCGTATTAGGTGATGACGGAAGAAGTATGAGCGCAGCAAATACACATGCTGTTATTTCTAACGCTAAAGCTAATAAGTTCGGTAGCCAGCTTTACCTTATCCATCATCCCAATGCGATTGCGACGCTCAGTAAAGAGAGTGCTACTATTGCTGGAACGGCAGGCGGAGAACTTACTGCTGGATGGAGCGTAGACTTGCTAAAGAATTTCTATAGCGGGCTACGACCTATCAACAACGTCCCAATCTTTGAAGATGGAAACATTGAGAAGGTATCAGCCGTTGATTCTGGTTACGGTGTTATTGCTGACAAAGGTGCAATGGCTGCACTTACCAGTGTTGACACCAGGACTGAGCGACAACGAGATGCTTCACTCAGAGCTACTGAAGTCGTAATGACTGCTGACTATGGTGTGTTTGAACTCGATGATACACGAGGCGCAGCAGTTCAATTCGAGATCGGTGACCTTGCAACATCATAGGGACTAACTGAAAGAGGTGATCCATGGTAGGAATAACTGAACGAAACCAGCAGAAATTGGAGTTAGTCAATAGTGGCTTCTCCATGAGGTACATAGACGAGTGGCACGCCAAGACTACTCTTTATCGGCACAAAGCCAGCTACACTACTGAGGGAAAGATTTCTCAAGATATTGGTAGCACGATAAAAGGAGTTCCTGGTAGCCCTGACTATGTATTAAGGAAGGCTAAAATTGGTTTGTTCCCATGGAAACCCGGAGATCAGTGTGATTGCCAATGGTGCAAGGAATCTACAGCCAAGAATGAAACAGTTGCGGAAGATCCAGTTAAGGAACGAGTAATCGCCTGTGATCAGTGCGACTTTGCTCCTGAGTCTGAAGACAAGGCAACCGCTTCATCTCAACTTAGATTCCATAAGATAAAGGAACATAAATAATTAGTGGGTAATGGGAGGTGTAAAGATTGACCGTGCCTCCCATCACTCTAATCTTAACGGACAATCGCAGGGATTAACCCTGTAAATAAATAACCTTTAAGGAGGTTTATAATGTCTTTTCCAACAACAGTAGGTGGAAGATACGGATTTGAAAAAATAACTACCTCAGAGCAGAGACAAGTTCTCGGTGCTGAAATGGCATTCCCTGATGGTAGGAAATACAGGTATGTAGAAAATGGAGGTACTGCCCTTCAAGAAGGAATGATCGTAGCAAGTGAGGCTCCTGCCGGAAACCACGATGAAGACCTTGCAGTAACAACTGCTGCCGCTGGTTCCAGTTCAATCACTGTAACCCTTGGCGCAACGGCTGCTGCAAAGAATCTATATGCAGAAGGGTATCTCTTCTTTAACTTGCCTACGCTTTCAACAGCAGGGTCAAGAGTCTTTTATAAGATCAAGAGTCATCCTCAGGCTGACGGTTCTGCTACATTAGCTCTAACACTTGATGAGCCAGATAACTCAGTTATTGCGGTTACAAATGGTACAGAGACAGCAGGTCTAATCAAGAGTCCTTACAAGGACATAGTAGTTGCTCCTGCCGCTGTAGCAGGACGGTTTGTGGGTCTGTCAGTTTGTCAGATCGCTGCCAGCTATTATGGATGGGTACAGGTAGCAGGTATGGGAATAGCTGCTATAGACGGCACTCCAGCAGTAGGAACATTAGTTGGCGCAAGCTCTAACCACGCAGGTTCACTACTTGCTGTTGGTGCTGATACCACTCCTGCTCTTGCTAGGGTTCATGGTAAAGCAGGTGTGAACGATGAGTACCACACCGTTATGCTAATGAATCTTTCCTAAGATGGATAAACTATGGACGCCTCAAGGCATGGTCTATTTAGGCTCAACTGACGTTGGGTTTAATGGCGAGTCTGGGGCGTCTATGGTGGTTCACCAGTTCAAGATGAAGTCTCCTGTAACGGGTAGGATGTGTGAGGTAGCAATACCTGCTGATCCTACGGTTAGCAAAGCACACGTAGAAGACATGGCGGCTCAATCCTTCGAGACTTTCTTAGAAGAAGAGAAGGAACGAGAGATGAAGCGTAAGCCTACGGGAGATGAACTCAAGGAGATTGGTAAAGCAATAAGGGAATTTAGAAAATATACCGCAATGATGCGAGAATCTACTAACAACAAAATAACATATAGAGGTATCTGATGGTCGAACAGAGTACATCAATTAATGTAACTAATGAAGACATACAAACTGTCTTAAGTGACAAAATTAATATAATAGCTAATTATGAAGTACAGCTTGCGGCTCTAAAGCGAACTGTAGTTCAATTGCAAGAAGAGGCTACATCATGCCAGTGCAAGGAAGAACACGAAAGCAACTCCGACAAAGTATCGGAAACAACTTAGGAGCCATTAGAACTGGCACCGCTTATGATGCCGGGTCAACAACGACATTGATATCTCTTTCGCTCGTTGGTGGCGATGATTCTTATAATGGCAAATGGCTTGTGGTTGCTGATGTCACTAACTCTAACAATACTGAAACCAGGATCATTAGTGACTACACAGCGTCTGCTTACAGACTAACGGTACAACAAGCATATTCATTTGCTACGGCTGCCGGAGATACATTTGAAATATGGGATGATGAATTTCGCCCTGAAGTAATTGAAGAATTTATTAACCAGGCGATCATTGATGCAACAGGACAGGCATATCATCCTACTGAGAATGTGGAACTACATGCAGACAGCAAGAATATGCGGTTTGATATCCCGTCTAATATTTCGATAATTAACAGACTGTTTTATAGAAGTAAGATTTCATCAACGATATTGCATTCTTGTAATGCAGCGTTTGATGAGACAGTTGATAGTGACATTACAGTTACTGTAGATACAGAAGATAAGAAAAGAGGAACTGGTAGTAACAAGTTTGTCATTGCAGCAGGTGCATCTGCTGGTGACATAGCTACTGATTCTATCGCTAGTAAAGACATATCTAAGTATGATTACTTAGAGTGTTGGATCAAGTCTACCGTAGCTACAAGTGCAGGGAACTTAAAGATTCTATTAGATGACTCAGCTTCTTGTGCATCTCCAATTGAGACTTTAGAAGTCCCTGCATTAACAGCTAACACATGGACTTACGTAAGAATGGCTCTAGCTAACCCAGAGGCGGATACAGCAATCATATCCATAGGGTTGGAGTATGATGCAGACTTGAATGCCTGTCAGATAAGACTTGATGATATTAAGGTAGTTGAGAATGATACAGCCGACTGGGTAATTCTTCCCAAGCATTTATGGAGAATAGACCGTAGTGCAAGAGACTTGATACTGTCTGACACAGCCCGTCTTGAAGTGGGATATAACTTGATTAAGATCCAGGGTGGAGACAAGCCAGCGTTGTTGACAACTGAAACAGCTACTTCTGAGATAGATGACAGCTATATAATAGCCAGAGCAACTGCGTTAGCGTTTGCTGCTAATTCGGGAGGGGCTTCTACAGATCCTGACCAAAGACGGCAACAGGCAGCGTTCTGGTTTGGGCTTGCAGAACAATCAAAGAGAGCGTTCCCTACTATGATAACTGGACGATGGGTTGAGTAATGGCAAACAAAGTTGTAGAAACTAACGAGATATATTTAAACGGGACGTATTACCCGTTAACTCGCCCTGTTCAATCAACGCTTGCATCTATATATCCGGCAAAGATTACCATCGGAGATACCACTAAGGACTCACAGATCAGATCATCTGTTGTGTCATGGAGTGATTGGCGTGGAGGTATAGGAGTTGAAAGGATGCAGGGTGCTGCTGACGTAGATCGAGCTTGGTATAGCACTCTTAATCTGAGGCACAGACATCACCTGGTCTTATCTGCTTTAGCTAATGCAACTACAGCAGAGACAGCAGCAGGTACGGCTATAGATGGAGCGATCACATTCATTGCTGAATTAGGATCGACACTATATGCAGGGTACGGAACGGTGCCTTACTTCTACACAAATGGTAATTCAAAGTGGGAGAGGGTTCAGCACGGTGGAAGTGACTATACTTTCCCTGGTAGTCCTAATGATTCCCTCACCGTAAGAATGGGTGGCACTGATAATGTAATTGTCGCACATGAGGCAGGATATTCTTACTTTGCTTCTTCGACAACAGTAACAGATGTGTCTTATGCCTCTGTGCCTACAAAGACTACAGATGGTGTTAAGTTTATTGCCTATTGGGATGATCGGTTATGGGGAATAGATTCCGCAGGACTCCTTTGGTATACCCTAACCTTGAACGGAACAAAGGTGGATGACGCACAGTTGCCTGTCCAAAGCGGATATGTCACCGCATTATTTGTAGGACGTGACGCTACTGGTGATTTGATCTTATATGCAAGCACTAAGACAGGACTATACGCACATGATTCTGCTAATGCCAGGTGGGTAGAGACAGAATTTAAATTACCATTACATGAATTCAATGGATCAGGAACGACTAGGTGGAGGGATGCTATATACCTCCCGTCAGGGCTAGGGATCTACAAGTATATTAACGGAGCGCAGTCTGCGGTTATCACCGTAACAGGTCCTGACAAAGATGACGGTTTACCTGAAGCTAATCGAGGAACTATCAAGAGGCTGATTGGTAGTCATACGGAACTGATAGCAGCAGTCGATGCTACGGCTGCACCTGCTACTCCGGCTCCTGCTATGGCTTATCAGTCTGGTGCAACTGCTGGTATGGTAGGACACAGTTCTCCTGCTATTCCTGACAGTTCGGGAACTTCTTCTATAGTTGCATGGAATGACGTGGGATGGCAGACGCTTTGGTCTGCTCCATCATCAGGTCAGCCTATCACCGAGATGATCGTAACTTCGGCAGGTGAAGGAGACTATAGATTGTTCTGGGGATGGAACGGTGTGGTGTATCACCAGATGCTTCCGCCTGATGTTATCAATCCTACTCAGCTAGTAAACATGGAGTATGAAACCACTGGTTATATAGAGTCTCCCTGGTTTGACGCAAGTCAGTCTGAGGTAGACAAGCTGGCATTGAAGTTGAAGGTTGAGGTTGAGGATGCCGGTTCTAATGAGACTGTAGCGGTCCAGTATGCGCTAGATTATTCTGATTCGTATACGTCTATGGGAACTATTACGTCTGACGGTACTACTACTTATACCTTTGGATCTAACGCAGGAACGACTTTCCGGGCAATCAAGTTTAAGTTAACACTGGCAAGGGAAGCAGGAACTACCACAGCAATTATGAAAAAGTCTCCAGACGTAGTTAGCTTGACGCTTGAGTATCGCAAGAAGCTACCTGCTAAGTATGGACATTCAGTTGAAGTATCACTAAATCAATCTTATAAAGGCAACAATCCAAAAGGACTTCGATCTAATCTTATAAGCGCAATAGAGTCTAACACCCTGGTGGAATTCACTTTCCGGGATGATAGCGGAGGCACACGTAATTACTACGTTGATGTTGTGAGTGCTACAGGTATAGAGTATACAGGTATGGACGAGAGAGGCGTGAGTAGAATCTCACTGGTGGAACCATGAAAACTTTTACATCAAGAACTGATGTGCCTAGTGCTGGCACAAGGGTGCAGATCAGTAATACTGCTAATCGTGTCTTATCAATTGAATTTAAAGCACCTGCTGGTAACTCAGGATTAGTTTACGTAGGAGAAAGTACTGTTAGTGCTTCTAATGGTTATGAATTATCTGCGACTAATACTGTCACATATAATTTCTTAGAAGCTGGCGGATCTGTACCGATTTCTACTTTCTATGTAGATGCAGCTACCAATGGTGATGATGTTTGTTGGAAAGCAATACTGGATGGATAATGGTTACTCAGAGTGTTATACAGTCTCCGCCTGATGCATGGACGGGATCGCTCCCTGAATGGATGTTCTATGCAGCGTTAGCGCAATTGGGTTATGAGGACGGAGTTGACTTCTCATTCCAGAGTAGCCAGTTCGGAGGACGACTGGATAAGGGCGGAATGGTTCTTGACTTCGACTTTACTAACCCTCCAAACTTGGCAGTTAACGTGCAGGGGGTGTATTATCACTACCATCTGGGTGCTGATACTAAGGCACGTGACATAATGGCACGAGAGGCACTAGCAGGTTTAGGCATACATTTAATATTTGTAGACGAGGACGATTTAGAACAAGATCCTGTAGGAATAACAAGGGATGCGTTAAATTACCAGGATCGCTCCCGATTAGGAGGTAGATAGAAATGGCAACCCCAACGATTACATTCAAGGGATTCGTTTATGACGATGCTGGTGCAGCAATCTCTGGGGCAACGATCAATCTGTATGACAAGAACGATGTAGCTACCAGTAGAGCCTCGACCACCACAAATTCATCTGGTTACTGGACTATCGCACATACAACTAATGGTGAATTTGATGTCCAGGTAACAAGTGGTTCTTCAAAAAGAAGGATCAAGTTTGATGATGCCATCCATTTGTCATCCATAGATACCCAGACTCTTGCGATAAGAGGAGCCAATGGTGCTGCTGCTAACATGTATCTGT
>TARA_R110002110_G_scaffold78748_1_pt1 | contig 15390 bp, 17 predicted proteins | sample TARA_R110002110 | Tara Oceans TARA_R110002110 (sample SAMEA4397330) | marine metagenome | biome: Polar Biome; feature: [SRF] surface water layer (ENVO:00010504); material: water (ENVO:00002006), including particulate matter (ENVO:01000060) such as... | depth 5 m
TTTGGGCTGATTTTGTTGAAAAACTCTTCCTTGATCGAATGGCCAATCACTGATTCAATTCCTGTATTGAACGGGAGATTTGGCGATGATGGGACCGAAGCAGGAAGCGCAAGCGGCTTTGTTTTACGAGTTTTCTCTGGAAGATCACGTCCCGCAAAACCACCTTCTGCGGTCGATTGATCGGTTCGTTGATCTGAGCAGCATTCGCGCCTATCTGACCGATTTCTACAGCCACACCGGTCGCCCTTCTATCGATCCAGAGTTGCTGATCCGGATGCTGCTGGTTGGGTATTGCTTCGGCATTCGGTCCGAACGCCGCCTGTGCGAAGAGGTTCATCTGAACCTGGCTTATCGCTGGTTTTGCCGTCTTGAACTGACTGACCGGATCCCGGATCATTCTACTTTTTCCAAGAACCGCCATGGCCGCTTCCGTGAGAGCGACCTGCTGCGCCATGTGTTTGAGATGACTGTTGCGCGCTGTATGAAAGAGGGGCTTGTGGGTGGCCAGGGATTTGCCGTTGATGCCAGTTTGATAAGCGCTGATGTCCAGAAACAGAACTCCAGCAATCCTGATGACTGGGCAGCCCGCGCGTGCGATCCCAATGATGCACCACGCGCAGTGCGCGAGTATCTCGACACTTTGGATGACGGGGCCTTTGGTGCAGCAACAACGGTCAAGCCCAAGTTCACCGCTCATGCTGACCCTGCCAGCCAATGGACTGCAGCGCGCAAAGGCCCAGCTTTCTTCGCATACTCTACCAATTATCTGATCGACACCGATCACAGTATCATCGTTGACGTGGATGCCAGCCGCTCGAACAGGACCGCTGAAGTTGGAGCCATGCGCAAGATGATTGACCGGACCGAAGAGCGGTTTGGCTTGAAACCGGATTGGATCGCCGCAGATACGGCCTATGGGTCGTCTGACAATCTTGTTTGGCTGGCACTCAAACGCAAGATTCTGCCGTTCATCCCAGTGTTTGACAAAGGTGAACGCACAGACGGCACGTTCTCCAGATCTGACTTTACGTGGGATGATGAGAACGACCGCTATATCTGCCCTGGCGGCAAAGAGATGAAGCACACGCGGCGCACCTATTCCGATCCTGCCCGGAATGCGCCAAGTTGGCGGTCCCGCAAATACCGCGCGTTGAAAGTCGACTACATCGCGTGCCCACTGAAAGCCAAATGCTGTCCAAACACAGAGGCTCGGGCAATCCACCGCGAGAAATACGAGATCGTCAGGGAATTTGCCCGTCAATGTACCGCATCAGACTTCAATCAGATCGCCTCGGATCGACGAAAGAAAGTCGAGATGCTCTTCGCTCACCTCAAACGCATCCTTGGTTTGGCCAGGCTCCGATTACGTGGCCCATACGGCGTCCAGGATGAATTTACCCTCGCAGCAATCGCCCAAAACCTTCGGAAACTTGCAAAACTCAAGCCGATGGTGCCCGCCACAGGCTAACAAGTGGGTGAGCAGCGGACATCCAAGATAAATCAGTGCAGCAGCCCGCTCCAACGCCGCGAAACCAACGAGTTTTTCAACAAAATCGGCTCACCCCAGACTTTGCACGTCACGCCCCATACATCACACCCCACCGTTCAATCAGCGCCTGTTGCACCCGTTTTGCACGCCTGTTCCACGTCCGCGCACCCGGCGGGCGCTCACGGTTCGCGCGGCTGATTTTGGCGCGTTTCGCGTCGTCGGCGGCAAAGATGGCAAACACCAATTCTGTACCGTCCGATGCTCTGACATACCCCGCCAATGCTGACACGAAATTCAACGTGCCCGTTTTCGCATGAACCTCAATCGGATGATCCTGTCGGGGCCGCCCGTTTTGATCCCGCATCACAAACTTCTTTAGGATCGGCCGCAAGCCGCTGTCCCGCATCTTGAGCAGCGCGGTCGCCATGTCCAACGCCGTGACCGTGCTGTCATCGCCCAACCCCGAGTGATCCACCAACTTTGGGGCCACCATGCCCAGCGACGCGATGGCCCAACGGTTCATTTCTGCCGCCGACGCCCGCAAGCCACGCACCGCACCGATGCGTTTTTGCGTGGCAGCCAGTCCAACCATTTCTGCCGTCAGGTTGGTCGAATATTTCAACATATCTTTCAGAACAGTGCGCAGATCGACGCTCACCCGCGTCACCACAGCTTGCCCTGCTGGCAAAACCTCTATCACTTTTGGTTGTGACAGCCTGATGCCCTGCGCACCTGCCATCGTGCCAAAAACTTCGCCCGCATAAAGACCCGGTTTGCGCACCGGCAACCAGCGTGCGCCGCCCTTGCCCAACGCGCCTTTGGCCACTGTCCAATTGTCGCGACCTGCGCGGTCTTCGTAGGTATAGATCGGTGCCTTGCGATCCCTGATCCGCATTGCGGCCATCGTCACATCGGGGCGGTACTTTCTGGACCGCCCATCCATCGTGACCGTATAATCGCCCGCCGCACGTTTCCATTCAAAATGAACCCGGTTGTAATTCAGCGCGATACCGGAAACGCCCGGATTGTACCCCACATGATCGGGCTGTTCGGGATCAATCTGGCGCAGTACAGGCAAAGACGCCTCATAAACTTTGAACGCGCCCTTCACGCTGCGCACGCCCGCCGTTTTCAGGTCTGCCGCCATTTCGGCCAAACCGTCTGTGTCCAACGTCGGGTCGCCGCCCCCGATCAAGATCAGATCACCCTGCACCTCACCATTCGTAATGCCGCCTGTCGCGCACAACCGGGTTTCAAAGCGATGATCTGCACCCAATGTGTCCAACGCATAAAGCGCCGTAATCGCCTTGGTCACACTCGCCGGTGGGGCACCTTCGCGTTCATTTTCGCATTCCAACCAACGCCCGCTGTCTGCATGCGCCACAGCAAAGGCCACCTGACCTGATAATTTTTCAGCACGAATGATCTCTTCGACACTGCGCACCGCGCGTTTGTAAAATGCTTCACCGCGCAAAACCGGGCGCAGCGATGCTGTTGGCGGGGCCGCGATTGCCTGCGACCCCAGTACCGCACTGGCGGCCACCGATCCCATGAAAAACCGGCGGGACATTTTTCGTGATAAACCATTGCTCATAGACATCACTTAAACCGCACGATGGGCCGGGCCACAAGCACCAGCAAATCACATTTTCGCAACGGGCGCGTCATGTTCTTGCGCAATGACGCAGCGCGCGGTTCTGATCATCTATTTGGCAATTTGCCGGACAGCTTCGCATGGGCCGGGCGGATCCTGATCATCGGTGCCGCAGCCTCGCCTCAACACGGCTAAAGTGACCACGCCCCTGCTGCGCGGATGGCACTGGACGATACATCAACCATCGGCACATTGACAAAACACCACGCCGGGGCCCGAGCGCGCGCCAAGAGCTGCGCGTGTCGTCCCGCAATCCGGTACGGCGCATAGAGCGCTGCGGCCCGGCTCATCCGCGCCGAAATGCGCTGGCCCGGTCGGGCAAGCACCCCCACTGGCACCGTTTCCATGATCTGCCGCCAATCCTGCCAGTGATGGAATTGCGCCAGATTATCGGCCCCCATCAACCAGACAAACCGCACCTGCGGATAAAGCGCGCGCAGCTTTGCCAAGGTCTGTGCCGTGTACCGCGTGCCCAGACGTGCCTCGATATCGGTGATTTGAACCCGCGGATGCTGCATCACGTCACGCGCATGTGCGACCCGCTTTTCCAGCGGCGCAGGCCCATGCTTTTTCAAAGGATTTCCCGGTGACACCAGCCACCATACCTGATCCAGCCCAAACCGCTTGAGCGCCTCACGGGTGATATGCGCGTGCCCGGCGTGTGCCGGATCAAATGATCCCCCAAGCAGGCCAATCACTTGGCCCGGCGCTGCATATGGAAAATGATGGCGCAAAAAAACGGCCCCCAAGTTGCCTTAGGGGCCGTTCAAACGGGCATCTACGCCCTTTGTCAATCCTGACTGATTTCAGATCAGTGCACGTGCTTCTTGATCTCACCCGATTTCAGGCGGTCGAAATAGCTGTTCATCTCGCGCCTGACGATCGGCATCAGGACGTAGAGCGCCGAGATGTTTGCAACCGCCATGGCAAAGATCATCGCATCAGAGAAGTCGATGACCGCCCCCAATTGCGCTGCTGCACCCACGATAATGAAGAAACAGAAGATCAGCTTGAAGACCAGCTCAGTCTTTTTGCCTTCACCAAACAGATACGTCCATGCCTTCAACCCGTAGTAAGACCAGCTGATCATGGTTGAGAAAGCGAACAGGATCACCGCAATCGCCAAAACATAGGGGAACCAGCTGAACCCGGTGGCAAATGCCGCCGATGTCAGGCTAACGCCGCTTGACCCGTCGATGGTTTTGATCGCGGTGCCAGCTTCGTTCAGCACAAAGTTGCCAGTCGCTGGGTCCATGACCAACACGCCGGAAATGGTGATCACCAACGCCGTCATCGTACAGATCACAACCGTATCAATGAACGGTTCCAGCAGGGACACAACGCCTTCGGTCACCGGCTCACTGGTTTTCACCGCAGAGTGCGCGATCGCGGCCGAACCAACGCCCGCTTCGTTCGAGAACGCCGCCCGTTTGAAGCCCTGGATCAACGCGCCGACAAAGCCGCCCGCAACACCCAGACCCGTGAACGCACCCGCCCAGATCTGGCCAAAAGCCCAACCGATCTGATCGGCATTGACGATCAGGATCACCAGCGCCGCTGCAACATAGAGAATGCCCATGAACGGCACGACTTTCTCGGTCACGCTGGCGATGGATTTGATCCCACCTACGATGACCGCAAACACCACAACAGCAAAGATGATGCCCGTGATCCAACCCGGAAAGTCGCCGACGATATTGACAATCTGCGCATGTGCCTGATTCGCTTGGAACATGTTACCGCCACCCAAGGCACCACCGATGGTAAAGATGGAAAAGACCACCGCCAGCACCTTGCCACCCGGCACTCCGCGCTCCTTAAAGCCCTTGACCATATAATACATTGGGCCACCCGAAACGGTGCCATCCGCATATTCGTTGCGGTACTTCACGCCCAGCGTACATTCGGTGAATTTTGATGCCATGCCCAGAAGGCCCGCAAGGACCATCCAGAACGTCGCACCGGGACCACCGATGCCGACGGCAACCGCCACGCCGGCGATGTTACCAAGGCCAACCGTACCCGACAGCGCCGTTGCCAGCGCCTGAAAGTGGCTGACTTCGCCCGCATCATCAGGGTCGGAATAATCACCTTTCACCAATGAAATCGCGTGGCCAAATGCCTTGATCTGAATAAACCCAAAGTAGATCGTGAAGATAGAGGCCGCGACGACCAACCACAGCACGATCCACGGAAACGCAGTGCCCGGCAATGGGGCGAAAATCAGGTTCACGAACCAACCTGTTGAACTCGCAAAGATATCGTTGACCTTTTGGTCAAAGCTAACTGCCTCTTGGGCAGCAGCCATCGTGGGGATGCTCAGCGCCGCAGCGGCGATCCCCGTATTTATAAATCGCTTCATATTGCTCACCTCAACTTCAAGGAATGATCGTGACAGGGGCGCTGGATGCAGCCACCAACCGTCCGGTGACGCCACCGAACAAACGCTCTTTCAGGCCCCGTGCGCCAGTCCGGCCCACAACGATCTGTGACGCGTTGTGCGATTTCGCGACATCATCAAGGATGTCGGCCACATCGCCGTGCTTGATGATCCCTTCAACCTTGTGCCCTGCCGCTTTGGTCTCTGCGACGGCCGGGTCCAACACACGTTCGCGGGCCTGTGACAGCTCTTCTTCGCGTCGTTTGTGGCGTTGTTCGTTTTCCTCAGCTGTTTGAAATGAAAACGGCGACCATTCGATCACATAACAAATGGCAATTGTGCAGTCGCCGGCTTGCTTGGCCTGGGTCTTGGCAAATTCCAGCGCGCGTGCGCCAGCATCTGACCCGTCCAGACCCACAACAATTGTGGTTTTTGACATGTTTTTTCCCTGTCTTTACGCCGATATATGCGTGCACCCGAACTGATACGAACGCGAACCGGTCTCTCTCCCCGTCATGCACCGATATCATTGAGTCCATCACAGGTTGCGATCAGAGTAACAAGAAGGTGAACAAGAATTCGACTGATTTTTCATGCTCTGACAGGTAATATCACCTATTTTATCCCAATATGGAACGCGATTGATCAGATATCCGCCACTCTCTGGATTTGGGGTTGCGGGCAGTGGCGTCACTGTATCGCTGGTTTTTATGCGTTCAGACATCACAACGGCGGCGTACCACCCACCATGTCCGCGCATCGCTGAATACACACCCTTGCCCAATGCGGCCTCCATCCGGCTACACGGCGCACATATGCCAATGATTTCCAAAACGGCCTGACCAATCTGCACGTGCCGCCCCTTCGATGCGTTCAGGTTCAGCCCGCAGATCACTAAATGGCCGCAAAGCTCTGCGTTGATCTTGCCCCATCCCCGAGATATTGCAGGGCAAAGCTCCTTTAGACCAGAACGGAATAATCCCATGGCCGCCTATCAATACGTTTACCACATGTCCGGTGTCTCCAAGACCTACCCCGGTGGCAAAAAGCTGTTTGAAAACATCCACCTGAATTTCCTCCCCGGCGTGAAAATCGGTGTGGTCGGTGTCAACGGTTCAGGTAAATCCACGCTGCTGAAAATCATGGCAGGCCTCGACAAGGACTTCTCAGGGGAAGCATGGGCGGCTGAGGGTGCGAAAGTCGGGTACCTTCCCCAAGAACCAAAGCTCGATGAAAGCCTGAGCGTGCGCGAAAACGTGATGCTGGGCATGGCCCCGAAAAAGGCGATCCTTGATCGCTACAATGAACTGGCGATGAACTATTCCGATGAGACAGCCGATGAGATGGCCAATCTACAAGACAAGATCGACGCCGAAGACCTGTGGGACCTCGACAGTCAGATTGACGTCAGCATGGAGGCGCTGCGTTGCCCTGCCGATGACGCAAAAATCAGCGATCTGTCGGGGGGCGAGGCGCGCCGCGTCGCCCTGTGCAAACTGCTGCTTGAAGCGCCTGACATGCTGCTGCTGGATGAGCCGACCAACCACCTCGACGCCGAAACCATCGCATGGCTGCAACAGCATCTGATGGCCTACAAAGGCACGATCCTGATCGTGACCCACGACCGCTATTTCCTCGATGACATCACCAGCTGGATTCTGGAATTGGACCGGGGCCGGGGCATCCCGAACGAGGGCAATTATTCCGACTGGCTGGAACAAAAGGCCAAACGCCTGTCCCAAGAAGCCCGAGAAGACAAATCCAAACAACAAACGCTGGAGCGTGAATTGGAATGGATGCGTCAGGGGGCCAAGGCCCGTCAGGCGAAATCAAAGGCCCGGATCAAATCCTACAATGAGATGGCCGAGGTCTCCGAGCGTGAAAAACTGTCGCGCGCCCAGATCGTCATCCCCAACGGTCCGCGCCTTGGCAACAAGGTGATCGAGGTTGCCGGCCTGAAAAAACACATGGGCGACAAGCTGTTGATCGAAAACCTCAGCTTCGATCTGCCCCCCGGCGGCATCGTCGGTGTGATCGGTCCCAATGGTGCGGGTAAATCAACCCTGTTCAAGATGCTGACAGGCCATGAAAAGCCCGATGCGGGCACCATCGAATACGGCGATACTGTTGATCTGTCTTACGTCGACCAGTCCCGCGATGATCTCAAGGCCGACGATACCGTCTGGCAGGCGATCACTGGCGGCGCGGAAATTATTCAGCTTGGCGACGCCGAGGTAAACTCGCGTGCCTATTGCTCATCATTCAACTTCAAAGGCGGCGACCAGCAGAAAAAAGTCGGCCAATTGTCAGGCGGCGAACGCAACCGCGTCCACATGGCACGCCTGCTGAAGGACGGCGGCAACGTCCTGCTGCTTGACGAACCGACCAACGACCTCGACGTCGAAACCCTGCGCGCTTTGGAAGACGCTTTGGTAGATTTCGCCGGGTGTGCCGTTGTCATCTCCCACGACCGCTTCTTCCTCGACCGTATCTGTACGCATATTCTGGCGTTTGAGGGCGAAGCGCATGTGGAATGGTTCGAGGGAAACTTTGAGGATTACGAAGAGGACAAGAAGCGTAGGCTGGGGGCGGATGCACTGGAGCCGAAACGGTTGAAGCATAAGAAGTTTGTGCGATAGGTTTGAAGCCAACATGTGAGGACGCAACTAAAATGATACAGTCGTTTGTTCGAGCGGTTCTACTAAGTGCTATTTTAGCAATGCCCTCATTTGCTTCGGCGGGCACATATTCGGACGGCCTTACACGTTGCCTAGTTGAGAACACATCGACCGACGACCAGAACCGATTGGTGAGATGGCTTGTATTGGCATTTGCGGCGAATAGCTCAGTCGGTGATATCGTGGATATCAACGAGCGCAGCGTGGACTCCGTGCAACGCGAAATGGCGGAATATACAAATAGGGTTTTCTTGAAAGACTGCCTCTTAGAAGCACGTGAAGCTGTTCGATACGAGGGGGAATCGGCGCTGGTTAATGCTTTTAAGTTCTCTTCCCAAGTAGCGGGAAGAGCCGCTATGAGCGACACGGGTGCCGCTGCAATGTTAGAGGGTTACCTTTTGTATCTAGACGAAAAACGGTTCGAAAGAGAAATACTTGGCAAATAGTCAAAACCCGTAGACCGGGCTTCAGCCCGGCTCTTTTCCACAATCTTTCAATTCCACAAACCGTTCACCGGGCTGAAGCCCGGTCTACGTACCTATCTCCCCAATCAACCCCACTTTGGTAGCCAAATCCACCCCTCCTACGGCTCCCCAAACTCCCCTTCCACCTCGCCACCCCATTCGGGCGGCACCCTACCCTTACGCCGATCCCGATGGATCGACGAATGCGGCCAATCCGTTGCCCGTGCGACCAACCCATGCTTCACCGGATTTCCCCAACAATACGCGACATGCGCACCAAAATCCGCTTCATCGCGAATGCAATGCTCCCAAAATCGTCGCTGCCAAATCGCAACTTCCCCCTTGTCATGCCGTAGACCGGGGATCACCCCGGCATACCTGCCCGACCGAACCTGTGGCAAGCGGGGCGGCGGGGTGAATCCCGCCCTACGCAACGACATTGAAAACCGCGCCTTGATCGCCCCCCACCTTGTCGAATAATCCGCGTCCCCTGTCGGCAAGGTCCAAACCATATGCAGATGGTCTGGCAAGATAACCGCAGCATCGCAGCGAAATGGGCGCTCTGACATTGTCAAAGCAACCGCACTGCGCAAATCAGCTATCCGCCGGATCAACAAATCAGACGAACGGTCAGCAAGCGCTACCGTAAAAAAATACGTGGCTCCCGGCCTGCGTATGCGGCGATAAGCGGGCATCCCACATGAATGACAGAGCTTGGTTAATGATGGGTGAAATCACTCTCACCGCTCCGCCCGCCGCCGATCCATCTCTGTCATCCGTTCCCGCAGCGCCCGGTCCGTCTCCAACATCCCCGCCGCCCGCAAATGCAGCCACGTCTGCAACAACCGATTGATCCGGGCCTGATAGCCCTTGCCCATCGCCTTGAAACACCGCGCCACCGACCGATCCAGGTACAGCGTCACCTTTACCTTCGGCTCCTCGCAATCAATATCCTGCTCAATGGAATGCCACGCCTCCGGCACATTCTCGCGCACATGATAATCGTTCAGGTCTGCATCCCCGGTCAGCCGCCACATGTGATAGGTGAACCGCTCGCGAGCGATACGTTCGGTTTTGGTGATGCGGTGGGTCGTCATGCGATGGGTCATCGGCGCTCCGTCTGAGGTGTCCGCCGATGCTCACCGATCCGGGTTAATTCCCGCCAAACACGGCGCACGGTCGATACCGACGTGAAACAGACGTCATGCCGACCGGGCCTAAGCCCCCTCAAACGTCTGCGACAATCTCGCCCTTCATCTCGCCGGTCATCCGAGTCAAGTCCTCACGGTGAACCGATTTGCGCACTTCGTCGATCTTCAGTTCGGCTGCATCCCGCGTGGCCTTGTCCGGCCATTCGGTGATTGCCGCTGACGTCCGATCACTGGTCCGCACCACGATCACGCGGCTGGCCCCCAGCGCCTTCAGCGCAGGCAGGCGCTTTTTCTCAATCGCGCGCAGCGAGACATTGTAATCCGTGCCGTCCGCGATTTCCCATGTGGTGATCGTGACATAGCGCATGGTGTCCTCCATTCGTTATCAACGCGCGCCATCATACACTTTTTCAATTCAAAAAGACAGTGACACCTGCGGCCCGCGCTGGCACGGACCAGAACCGAATGGTCCGGCAGGAAAGCCAGCCCATTCGCCCCTCACAGCCAAAAAAATGCGGCAGAGCCTTAGTTATGCCTTATTTCCCCGCTCTAATTTTTTCAACCATAACGGGAGGGCTTTTTGCATGGCGATCATCGCAACTCTGTTCGGCGGCATCATTGGCTTTGTCAGCTTTCTGACCGCCATGTTGTTCTTTGATGCAAGCTTTCTCGCGGCATGCGGCATATATATGGCGTTCGGCTTCGGTACGACTGTATGCGTGATCACACTCACCTTGATCCCGACACGTGCGGATCGGCCCGAGGCTCAAACCACCTGATCCGCAAATATCCGCCGAAAATTGCCGCCATACCCGCACCCCTTGAACGAATCTCCTAGCGGTGCCATATACATCACTGCAAACGTTATTCTATTTCGACCTACTGTCTCCCTAATACGGCGTCACGACCTCGAACTACGACCGACTACGCCGAGCCATCGCACCTACGCGGATGGGATTAGAATGGAGACTACGGATATGGCCACTGGCACCGTAAAATGGTTCAACACAACTAAAGGCTTCGGCTTTATCGCACCCGATGGCGGCAGCAAAGACGTGTTTGTACACATCTCAGCTGTTGAGCGCGCAGGCCTTACAGGTCTGGCCGACAACCAGAAAGTGACGTTCGATATCGAAGCCGGCCGTGACGGTCGCGAATCTGCGACAAACATCGCACTGGCATAAACGCCTTTTGACCTGACCTTTGGGTTCGGTCCACACAATAAATTGACCGACTACTGTGCAACGGTGGTCGGTTTTTTTGTTGTCCGCGGGTTGATCTGGAAACAACAGACGTGAAAATACATCATCTGCAATCATAAATTATGGAGCATTTCATGCACCGTCGCACATTTTTAGCCAGCACTCTGGCCGCCATTGCCCTGCCATCGCTGCTCTCTGCCCAATCTGCTGCTTATGATCCAACCCCCCGCGAGGTCTCGATCAAAGGTCAATACCAGCCGGGTCAACTACTTATCCTGCCCCGCAGCCACTACCTTTATTTCGTGACGGCCCCCGGCAAGGCCCTCCGTTACGGTGTTGGCGTCGGAAAAGCCGGTCTGGAATTCACCGGAACCGCGACTATTGATGTAAAAAAAGAATGGCCCACATGGCGCCCCACGAACGAGATGATCGAACGTGATCCCCGCGCCTATGCCCGTTTTGTCGGCAACACCGATGCACAGCCCGGCGGCCCACAAAACCCACTTGGCGCGCGCGCGCTCTACTTGTTCCAAGGCGGCAAAGACACCTATTTCCGCATCCATGGCACGACGCAGCCCCAGAGCATTGGGCGGTCCGTTTCCAACGGCTGTATCCGTATGCTGAACGAACATGTCATTGACCTGTACAACCGCGTACCTGTCGGAACCGTTGTGACCGTTCTCTGATACGAACCGCAGACATGCAAAAAGGGCCGGTGTTTTCACCGGCCCTTTTTTTCCACTCAACGCTTAATTCAGCGCTTTGTCCGTAATCGCGTGGGTCCACGCCCCTTCGGGTGCTTTCGAGATCACCGGATCCGACCCGCCTGACAGCAGTGACGCCACCGTGCGTTCATAATCCGCCTCAACCAAAGCGCCGTTGCTGCCCGCAGTCAGCTTGGCCACTTCGCCCATCATCCGGCGTTGGTGCTTTTTGGTCTGTGCGCCAGACGCATCGTTGTCCAAAACGATGTCTGCCGCTTCATCCGGATTGGCCTCGGCGTATTTCCAGCCCTTCATCGACGCACGCACAAAGCGCACCATTTTGTCTTCAAACGCCGGATCAGCAAGCTTGTCTTCCAACACATAAAGACCGTCTTCCAATGTCGCGACGCCTTGATCCTCATATTTAAAGACCTGCAGGTCATCCGGTGTCAGACCCGCATCAATCACCTGCCAATATTCATTGTAGGTCATCGTCGACACACAGGCCGCCTGTTTCTGCAACAATGGGTCCACGTTGAAACCCTGCTTAAGCACGGTCACACCGCCTTCGCTTCCGTCCGTTGGAATCTCCAGCTTGCTCATCCAGCTCAGGAACGGGAATTCGTTACCAAAGAACCAAACACCCAGCGTCTTGCCTTTGAAATCATCCGTGGTTGCAATGCCGGCATCCTTGCGACAGGTCAGCATCATACCAGACGATTTGAACGGCTGCGCGATGTTCACCATCGGCAGACCCTTTTCCCGCGCAGCCAGCGCCGCCGGCATCCATTCCACGGCCACATCCGCGCCGCCGCCTGCCAGAACTTGGGTGGGCGCGATGTCCGGGCCACCGGGTTTGATTGTGACGTTCAGGCCCTCTTCTTCGTAGAACCCTTTGTCGAGCGCGACGTAATAGCCGCCGAATTGTGCTTGCGTGACCCATTTGAGTTGCAGCGTGACGTCATCAGCAGCATGTGCCAACGTCCCCCACAGGCCCAATGCAGCCCCCGCCGCAATTTTGGTGATGTTTTTCATTTGCTTTTCTCCCTCAGGTTGGTCGTTTCAGTATAACTAGTTTCGCTGGCTTGGGTGCCAAAAGGTGACTGTTTTCTCGATCAAGGTCATCGCGCCATAAAAGGCCGACCCTGCAATCGCCGCCACTACAATCTCGGCCCAAACCAGATCAAGCGCAAGCTGTCCCACAGAGGTTGAGATGCGGAACCCCATACCTTTGATTGGAGAGCCGAAAAATTCGGCAACAATGGCCCCGATCAGTGCAAGCGTCGAGCCGATCTTGAGCCCGTTAAAGATGAAAGGCATCGCCGCAGGGAGGCGTAGCTTTAGAAGTGTTCGCCAATATCCCGCCGCATAGGTGCGCATCAAGTCCCGCTGCATGGCGTCAGATGCCTGCAGACCCTGCACCGTGTTCACCAGCATGGGGAAGAACACCATGACCACCACAACAGCTGCCTTTGATTGCCAATCAAACCCGAACCACATGACCAGAATCGGGGCCATGCCGATCACCGGCAGAGCAGCCACAAAATTGCCAACGGGCAACAGTCCGCGTTGCAAAAATGGAAACCGATCCACGGCGATCGCGATCAAGAACGCAGCACCGCATCCAACAACGTATCCCGAAAGTGCCCCTTTCAAAACTGTCTGGACGAAATCGACCCAAAGGATATCCAAGGAACTGGAAAACCGCGCTGCAATGGCCGATGGCGCTGGCAATAGAACTTGGTTGATGTCGAACCCACGGACGATACCTTCCCAAACCGCCAACAGTGTCAGACCAAAAACAACTGGGGCCGCCACGCCGAGCCAATGTTTTGGCTTTCGACGGGCAAGCCAGATATTCACGGCCATACCTCCAAACCAAGCCAGAATTGCGAACAATAACCAACCCATCATGCCATGCCCATCCGCTTTAACGTGACCCGTTGTATGATGCCAATAATCCCCACCAATGCCGCCGCCAGCGCCGCTGCCATGATCAACGCGCTCCATATTTGGATTGTCTGACCGTAATAACTGCCCGCCAAAAGGCGCGCGCCGAGGCCCGCAACAGCGCCCGTCGGCAACTCACCCACAATGGCCCCGACCAAAGACGCGGCCATCCCGATCTTAAGCGAAGTAAAGAAATACGGCATCGACGCAGGCAGGCGCAGTTTCCAAAACATCTGGACTTTATTCGCATGCCACGTGCGCATCTGATCCAACTGCATCGCATCTGGAGACCGCAACCCTTTGACCATGCCAACAACCACCGGAAAGAACGACAAATACATGCTGATCATCGCCTTGGGTAAAAGACCGGATATACCCACGGCGTTCAGAACCACAATGATCATTGGTGCAATCGCAAGGATCGGAATGGTCTGGCTTGCAATCACCCACGGCATCACGCTCATATCCATCGTTCTGTTAAAGACGATGCCCACCGCCAGCAAAATACCCAAGCCCGTGCCAAGGGCAAATCCCAACAAGGTCGCACTCAGCGTCACCCATGAATGATAAATCAGCGATCGTTTCGACGTGATCTTTTTCTCAACCGTGGTTTCCCATATCTCGGTAGCCACCTGATGCGGTGCTGGCAGTTTGGGCTTTTCCTGTGACCAAGTGTCGGCAATCAATGTCCGGGTGGTCAAAACGTCACCAGACCGCGTTGTCTTGTCATAAGCCCAAGGCGCGTTGAGCCAAACTGCGGCAGCATACCAGAAAGCCAGCAAGAAACCGACTACCGTAAGCACAGGGACAATACTGCGGCTCATGCGGTGCCTCTGATCATCCGGGCCGATTTATCCGACTTATGCATCACCATGCCCCGCACGCAGCCCTTCGCGCACCCGGTGCGCCACTTCCAGAAATTCAGGTGTTTCGCGGATTTCCAAGGGGCGCTCACGCGGGAGTGGGCTGTCGATAATGTCCGTGATCCGCCCAGGCCGCGGGCTCATCACCACAATTTTGGTACTCAGATACACAGCTTCTGGGATCGAATGGGTCACAAAGGCAATTGTCTTGCCGGTCCGGTCCCAAAGCTTCAGCAATTGTTCATTGAGATGGTCACGCACAATTTCATCCAGCGCCCCAAAGGGCTCATCCATCAGCAAGATATCCGCATCAAAACTCAATGCCCGCGCGATGCTGGCGCGTTGCTGCATACCACCTGATAATTGCCATGGAAATTTCTTTTCAAAACCGGTCAATTCGACCAAATCCAGCACCCGCGCCACACGCGCCACTTGCTCTGCTTTGGGAATGCCCATGATCTCAAGCGGCAAACGAATATTGGCACCAATCGTGCGCCATGGATAGAGCCCTGCCGCCTGAAAGACGTACCCATAGGCCCGCGCCTTGCGCGCGTCCTGCGGACTGACGCCGTTCACTTTGACCACACCGCCCGTGGGCTGCTCCAAGTCCGCCATCACCCGCAGAAATGTTGTTTTGCCACAGCCAGAAGGCCCGATAAAGCTCACAAACTCGCCAGCAACGATATCAAGGGTCACGTCCTTGAGCGCATGGATCGGGCCATCGTTTGTCCGAAATGTGAGGTCTAGATTCTTGGCGCTGATCACGCTCTTTTTTTCGCTCACAAAATTCTCCTTGGCATTGACATGCACCGACGTATTGCTGACGTCATACAGCGATCAAATTCCCGCCGGAAT
>TARA_R110002110_G_scaffold160104_2_pt1 | contig 15383 bp, 14 predicted proteins | sample TARA_R110002110 | Tara Oceans TARA_R110002110 (sample SAMEA4397330) | marine metagenome | biome: Polar Biome; feature: [SRF] surface water layer (ENVO:00010504); material: water (ENVO:00002006), including particulate matter (ENVO:01000060) such as... | depth 5 m
TCAGCCCTTCCTAATGGAGGAAATAGACGTCACGAAGGCAAGCGAACTGTCGCGCGCCGAACTGGCCAAACAGATATCGACGATCGTGTCGGAAATCGCGAGCGAACGGAAAATCCGGCTCAACCTGTCGGAACAGCGCGATCTCGTCACGATGCTGCTGAACGACATGCTCGGGCTGGGTCCGCTAGAGCCATTGCTGGCCGATGATGCTGTGACCGACATCATGGTCAATGGCCCGAAACAGGTTTACGTCGAACGAAAGGGCAAGCTGGAACTCACCGATGTGGTGTTCAAGGACAATCAGCATGTCCAGAACATTGCCACGCGGATTGTGACGCGGATCGGCCGGCGCATCGATGAGTCGTCGCCGCTCTGCGATGCACGGCTGGAAGACGGCAGCCGCGTCAACATCATCATTCCGCCGCTGGCGATCGACGGGCCGTCGATATCGATCCGGAAATTCTCCAAGAAGTCGATCACGCTGGACGTGATGGCTACCCAGAAAAATATCTCGGCGGCGATGGCGACGGTCCTGAAGGTGGCGGCGCGCAGTCGCCTGAACATCCTCATTTCCGGCGGTACAGGGTCGGGCAAGACGACGCTTCTGAATGCCCTGTCGCAGCTGATAGATCTCGGCGAACGCATCGTGACGATCGAGGATGCCGCCGAATTGCAGCTCCAGCAACCCCATGTCGTCAGACTGGAGACGCGCCCGCCGAACCTTGAGGGCGAAGGCGAGATCACCATGCGGGATCTCGTCAAAAACTCGCTTCGTATGCGCCCGGACCGGATCATCCTGGGCGAGGTCCGCGGTTCCGAAGCCGTGGACATGCTTCAGGCGATGAATACCGGCCACGAAGGGTCGATGTGTACGGTGCATGCCAACAGGCCACGCGAAGCGCTGACGCGTCTTGAAAACATGGTCGGTATGGCCGGGATTAACCTGCCGAGCAAAGCGGTCCGGACCCAGATCGCCGATGCGCTCGACGTTATCGTCCAGATCAGCCGCATGCGCGACGGGGTCCGCCGGGTTACCAGTGTGACCGAGGTTGTCGGCATGGAAGGCGACGTTATCACCACGCAGGAACTGTTCAGCTTCGATTTCGAAGGAGAGGACGCGAACGGCATGCTGATGGGATCCTTCGTTCCGGGAGGGCTGCGTCCCCATTTCACGCCCAAGGCCGAATATTTCAACCTCGACCGGCCGTTGCTGGAGGCAATCGGATGACCGGGCCGATGGACGGTCTCGGCGCCGTCGTTTTGGTCGCGGCACTGATTGCCGCTGCCATCGTGCTGCTGCTGATCGCTCAGATCGGTCATGCGCGCGGCGCCCGACAGATGCAGCGCCGGATATCGGGCGTCCAGAACCGGGTAGCCCGTCACGAGGACACCGAGACCGTCGGAAGCGTCCGAATGGAACAGGCGGGGCGCTATGCCGGTCTGGACGAGATTGTGAAAAAGCTCGTGCCGCGGCCTGCCCTGCTCCGCGAACGCCTCGATCAGACCGGGCTAAAGATCGGGATCGGGCAATACGCCCTGATCTGCGTCGGCGTCGGGCTTTCGTTCACGCTGGTCCGGGCGCTGGTTTTCGATATGCCTGCGACGCTGGCGGTCCTGCTTGGACTTGTCAGCGGACTCGGTCTGCCCCACATCGCCATCGGCTTTATGATTTCCCGGCGGATTAAGCGTTTTCTTGCCGACTTTCCCGAGGCAATCGACCTGATTATTCGCGGCTTGCGCTCGGGCCTGCCGGTTCCGGAATCGATCCGCATCGTCGGTCAGGAGATCGACGGGCCGGTCGGCACCGAGTTCTCGCGTATTTCGGACCGGATACGGTTTGGCCAGACACTTGAAGAGGCCTTGTGGGACGCGGTCAAACGGATCGACCTGCCCGATTTCAAATTCTTCGTCGTGTCGCTCTCGGTTCAGCGCGAGACGGGCGGCAACCTGGCCGAGACGCTGGAGAACCTCTCGAATATTCTGCGCCAGCGCCGCCAGATGAAACTGAAAATCAAGGCGATGTCGTCGGAAGCGCGTGCGAGCGCGATGATCCTGGGCGCCCTGCCGTTTCTGATGTTCGCGATCATGCTGGTCATCAACAGCGGATACGTGATGACCCTGTTTACCGACCCGAGAGGCCTGATCATGGTCGGGTTCGGCTTCGCCTGTCTTGCGCTGGGGGTCGGGATCATGTGGAAAATGGTGAGGTTCGAGATATGAACGTATTCGATTACCTCCCCCCGGATTCGCCCGTCGAGGACTATATCGTCGTCATGGCGGCACTGACCGCGCTGGTGAATGCCTATCTTGTCTACCGCGTGATGCTGGTCCGCGACCCGCTTGGGCCGCGCCTGAAGGCTTTGAAACTGCGCCGGGACGTTCTGCGCGCCGACCTTGCCGCGCCACGTCGGCGGGTGCAGCGCGACCGCGGCATCGGGATGATGAAGGATGTCGTCGACCGGTTGAATCTTCTCCGCACGCGCGAGGCGCGGAAGGCATCGGACCGGCTGTTGCAGGCCGGGTTCAGGTCTCCCGATGCGATCACGATCTATTTCTTTCTGAAACTCGCCCTGCCTTTCGCATTTGGCGGTCTGGCGGTTTTATCCGTTTACGTCATCCATCTGGTCAACGTCGAGGGCGTGATGCGGATGGTGATCTGCCTTGGAGCGGTCGTCGTCGGGGCCTACGGCCCGGAGGTTTATCTGAAGAACGTTATCACCAAGCGTAAGGCCAAACTGCGCAAGGGTCTTCCCGATGCGCTCGATTTGCTCGTGATCTGCGCCGAGGCCGGACAGAGCCTGGACGGCGCGCTCACCCGGGTCGCGCGCGAACTGGGCCGGTCGTTTCCCGACATATCCGATGAGCTCGGCCTGACGGCGATGGAGCTTGGTCTCCTGCCGGAACGCCGACAGGCGCTGGAAAATCTCAACCGCCGGACCGACCTGCCCGGTATCCGCGGCGTTGTGAACACGCTTCTTCAGACTGAGAAATACGGCACACCGCTCGCCCAGTCGCTTCGCGTGCTGTCTGCTGAATTTCGCAACGAACGGATGATGCGGGCAGAGGAAAAAGCCGCGCGCCTGCCGGCGACCATGACGGTGCCGATGATCATCTTCATCCTGCCGCCGCTTTTTGTCGTCCTGATCGGTCCGGCGGTCGTCCGGGTGATCGATATGATGAAGGGTTTCTAGTTATGCGCCGCTTTGCTTTGAAGCCTGGGCGCAACCGTGGCCGAAAGACCGGCATTGTGGGCGCCGATCGCCCGGATGGTCTGACGGCTGTCGTTGAGCGACCGCAGCGTTGCGTAGAACGCAAGGTTCTGCTGCACGGCCGCCTCGTTGAGGTCGATGCGCGCGGTTTCCGCCGCCGCCTCGGTCTCGCCGGCCATGCCATAGGCGAGCGCCAGGTTCAGACGGTTCCGCGCCTCGGCCCGGGGGCTCGCCGCGGATTTGCGCAACACGCGGATGGCCTCGTCATGACGGCCGGAGACCGACAGAGACAGTCCCAGGTTGTTCTGAAGACTGAGGTTTCCGGCGCTGATGTCGAGTCCGGTTCGGTAATATGCCTGGGCGGCGCCATGGTCGCCGATCAGGTCGAAGGCGACACCGAGGGCGTTGTAGATACGCGGACTTTCGTCGATCCTGAGCGCGGCCTCGAGATGGGTAATCGCGGCCTGCGGCTGATTCAGCGCGATAAGCGCCTTCGCCATGCCGATCCGCGCGCCCGGTTTTCCACCGCCGCGAATGGCTTTGTCGAAGACCTCGACGGCATCGTCGTATTCGCCGACACGCAGCAGCGCGTCGCCCAGACGTTCCGTGACCATGCTGTTCAGCGGATCGAGCCTGTGTGCGTTCCGGTACATCTGTATAGCGCTCGCCATGTCGCCGGCGGCAGCTGTTGCATCGGCAACCCTGACCAGCGCATTCACCTTTCCGCTTTCCGGCTTGTCTTCGACATGATCGGACGGGCGCGGCTGAAGGAGACCCTCGAAAGGCCCGCCGGCGCAACCGGCGAGCGTTGCCGTGATTGCGACAGCAATAGCGGTGTGTCTGAACATGATTCCTACCGTGATCATAAAAGATCAGTGTTCCTAGGAGTTTAGGCATGCAGGCTTACCAGAACGTAAAGGCGGCTCGGGCGTCGACGCGAGAAGCAGTCGCGCGGGGTCGGCGATTCAGTTTTCTCAAGCGCCTGCGTCGGCTGCGCCGGAGCCGCGACGGGCTGACGGTGATCGAATTTGCGATCGCGGCCCCGGTGGTTTTCGCGACCGTCGCCGGCGTTCTTGAACTGGCTCTCGTGATGTTCGTCATGACACTGTCAGAGGGCGCCCTGCGGGAGGCTTCCCGCTTCTCGATAACCGGGTTCACGCCGCCCGGAATGACCCGGGAAGAGCGGATTCTCGAGATCCTGGGCGATCACACAATCGGGCTCGTCGATATGGAGGCCGCGACCGTCGACTACAAGGTTTATCCGTCCTTCGACGACATCGGCAAGCCGGAGCCCTTCACGGACAGCGCCCCGGCGAACGGCACCTACGACGCGGGAGAATCCTTCCAGGACATTAACGGGAACGGGCAATGGGATGCCGATATGGGAGCTGCCGGTCTTGGCGGGCCGGGCGAAATCGTTCTCTATACGATCGAATTCGACTGGGAACTCATGACCCCGCTGGTCTCTCCCTTCATGGGGACGAATGGCAAGATGACCATGAAATCGAGCGTTGCCGTCAAGAACGAGCCGTTCAATGCACCGCCCGTCGCACCGCCGGCGCCCTGAACCGCAACATGGCCAGCACCGTGAAGAGGTATCCGATGCCGTTTCGTTTTCTCAACGCCTGTCGCGCGAAATACCGCGATCTGTGGCGCGACCGGGGCGGTGCATCGCTGATCGAGGTGGCATTCGCGATGCCCATACTGGTCACCTTGCTGCTCGGTGGGGTGGAAATCGCCCGCTACGTCTTGCTTCATCAAAAGCTCGACCGTGTTTCGTCCTCGATTGCCGATCTGGTGTCTCAGGCCGAAAACATTTCCGTGGCGGATCTGCAGAACGTCTTCGATGCCGCCCAATTCGTGGCAAAACCGTTCGACCTTCCGGCAGACGGAACCGTTATCGTCTCGTCGATCTCGAATCCGATCGGCGCCCCCGCGACCAGGGTGAACTGGCAGCAGGCCGGCGCAGGAAGTATTCCGGCGAACAGTCAGGTCGGAACCCCCGGCGGGTCCGTCACCCTCCCGGCGGGGTTTACTGTTGCCGACGGACAGACCATCATAATTGCGGAAGTCTTTTACGATTACGTGCCCTGGATCCTGGGCGAAATTACCGGCGCGAAGCAGATCTATCACCGGGCGCTCTTTCGGCCCCGGTACGGCGGATTGACGATGCTGGCTCCCTGATTTTAATCAACGCTTAACAGGTATCGCCCACCCTGCCCGCCACGATATCGGTACGGGTAGGAAGTACGGAATATGAGTGACGTCTACGGGCAGTTGACCCAGATGATTGAACGATTGCACCGGCGGATGCTGGATGTGATCAGGTTTGAGCTAGAACAGGCCGGCGTTTCGGATATCAATCCTGCGCAGGCGCTGATGCTGACGAAAATCGAGGGGCGCGAAGTCGCGCTGCGCGATATTATCGACCGCGGCTATTACATCGGCTCCAACGCTTCATATAATATCAAACAGCTGGCGGAGGCCGACTACGTCGTCCAGAAACGATCCGACCACGATAAACGGTCGGTAAAAGTCTCGTTGACCAAAAAGGGCGAGGAACTCTGCAAAAAGCTTGTCGATTTCAACGCGGCACAGGCGAGCCGGTTGACCCAAACCAAGGAAGCCACCGCACAGCTCGGCACGACGATCGAGGTTCTTCGCACGCTGGAGAGCAGCTGGTCCGAATACCTTCGCTACGGTTCCGTGTAGGGGGCCTGGCCGCATACGGCCATGCGAGACGTCCCGTTTTCGGCGATCCGGTGCGGAACAAGCGTGGCGGGCAGCGATATCCTGTTGTGTTTTGCCCTGCTGTTGCAATGACTCCGCGTGACCCTTAACCTGCCGGAAATGGCGGCCATTGGCCGCTTTATCTGTTTACAGGGCCGGTTTGAGGGCCTGCGGAAAGGGTATGGCAGTTTTGAGAAGCCAGCAGCAGCGCGAGGATACGAGCACTCTTGTTTCGTTTGTCGATTTGGATCCGGCGATGGAAGATTTCAGAACGGCTGTTCTGAACGGGCTGTCCGGGGCGCAAAAGACGCTGCCCTGCAAATTCTTCTATGACGAACGCGGATCCCAGATATTCGACCGGATTTGCGATCTTGATGAATATTATCCGACGCGCACGGAAATCGGCATCCTCGAAGAGCGGCTTGGCGAAATCGCGGAGCTCGTCGGCCGTGGTGCACATCTTGTCGAGCTCGGCAGCGGCGCGAGCATAAAAATCCGCACGCTGCTGAATGCGCTGCCCGATCTGGCGCAATATACCGCGATCGACATTTCGCGGGATTTCCTGCTGCAAAGTGCGGCGACCCTTGCGGCGGACTACCCCGATCTGGACGTTGCGGCGATATGCGCCGATTACACGAAGGATTTCGAACTGCCGCCCCCGGAAGGACGGCGCTGTTCCCGGACTGTTGCGTTTTTCCCGGGTTCGACCATCGGCAACTTTACACCCGAGGAGGCAACGGGGTTTCTGAAGCGCCTGGCGGCAATTCTCGGCAAAGGAGGCGGTTTGCTGATCGGAGTCGATCTGAAAAAGGACATTTCGGTCCTGCAGGCTGCCTATAACGACGCGAAGGGGGTTACGGCAGCGTTCAATATGAACCTGCTGAACAGGATCAATACCGAACTGGATGCTGATTTCGATCTTTCGGCGTTTCGTCACGACGCCGTTTACGTCGAGGATCCGGGCAGAATCGAGATGCGTCTGATCTCCCGCAGGGCGCAATCGGTTTCGGTTGGCGCCCAGATATTTTCATTCAAGGAGAATGAATACATCCACACCGAAAGTTCTCACAAATTTTCGCTCGACGAGTTCCGGCGTCTGGGCGAGAGCGCCGGTTTTACGCCTGTGGCGTCGTGGACAGATTCCAATTCGCTGTTTAGCGTACATTACTTTACCGCGGAGTAGCCGCAGCCCGGATCGCAACAGGACACCGGAAGACGACCCATGAAGATCGATATTATCGTCGATACAATCTGCCCATGGTGTTATGTCGGCAAAAAACGTTTCGAAAAGGCATTGTCGATCCGCCCGCAGCCAGACCTTGAAGTAGGCTGGCGCGCCTTTCAGCTCAATCCCCGGATGCCGATCGAAGGCATGGACCGCCGCGAATACATGGCGGAAAAATTCGGCGGTATGGACCGTGCACGTGCGGTTCATGGCAGCCTGGCCCAGGCGGGTGCGGAAGAAGGAATAGAGTTCAATTTCCGCGATATAGAGCGGACGCCGAACACCATTCATTCCCATCGGCTGGTTCGTCACGCTGCCGAATACGGCTTGCAGACCCAGGTTATCAGCGCGGTCTTCGACGCATATTTTCTCGCAGGGTTGGACATCGGTGAGCCCGAGATTCTCGCGGACATTGCCGAAACCGCGGGGCTCGACCACGAACGGACGCTTCGGTTCCTGAAAAGCGACGCGGATACCGAAACCATTCTTGCGGAAGACGAACTCGCCCGGCGGCTTGGCGTGAACGGCGTGCCCTGCTTTATTGTGAACCGGAAATACGCCGTCTCTGGCGCGCAGTCTCCGGAAGTGCTGGTTCAGGTATTCGATCTTGCCAATCAGGATGAGACGGCCGCGCTCCCGGAATAGGGCGAAACTGTCGCAATATTTTACGCGCACGGCCCCGCTTCGCGACGAGAGACCTCGAAAACCCTGGAATTCTGCGGAAATTCAATCTGGCACGGATATTGCATAAACGTTTGTGTAACCATTTCGCAGATGAGTGAGTGATGAGCGTAGTATCGTATAACCAGCCGACAAGCCTGACGTCCTACCGTACGAATTTGACCCCCCATCGGCCCCATGTGCCGTCTCAGCACGTGGACCCCATGACGCATCTCTACAATCTCGAACGCGAGATGGAGATGTCGGAACGCCGGACTGCGTCCATGCTGGACGACCTGGTCCAACGTCTCGATAGCCTCGAGAACAAGGTGGAAGATGTCAGCGGACGTTTCGAGACCATAAACCGACAGCTCGAAAAAGCCGTCGTCGCCCTCGCACAGCGCGTCAATAGTGTTGAAGGCGGTAGCGGACGCTAGCGGCAACTGACGCCGGCCCGCGACCCCCTAAACCGGGATCGTAAGTTCGGCTGCATTCTTCACGACGTAAACCTTCACGCCTTCGTCACGGCCCCGAACGGCGATCTCGTGCTCGTCATAGGCGGTTATGTCGGCGTCAGCCTCCCGGGTCACGTCTTCCGACAGAATGAGCTGCGCGCCGAATTCCTTCGTCATCGCTTCGAGACGGCTCGCCGTGTTCACGCTATCGCCAATAGCGGTCAGGCCCGTCGCGGTGCCATATCCCATTTCGCCGATAATCGCAGGACCGACATGAATGCCGATGCCGATCCGCAATGGTTCGTCCAACTCGTCCTTGAGCTGCTCGTTCAGGTCGCGCAGCTTCTTCGCCATTTGCTTCGCTGCAAGCATAGCTTCCCGTGCGCCGGAGCGAATGTCGGATTTCGTGCCGAAAAGGGCCATGACGCCGTCGCCGATGAATTTATCGAGATGGCCGCCGGATGCCTCTACCGCTTCACCCATATACGCGAAATACCGGTTGAGGACGAAGACGACGTCATAGGGGAGTTTCTTCTCCGAAAACTGGGTGAATGATCGCAGATCGGCAAACAGAATAGCGATATCGCGTTCCTGCCCCGCCATATCGGGACTGCGCCGTCGTGAATCCCGTACCGTCGCATTCGGTGGGAGGAGCGGCACAACCGAAACATCCGTTGAAGGGATCGCCTGACAGGCCAGCCGGACATGTGGTGGTGCGCCGACACGCTCCAGAACCCGTAATTCTTCGGCACTGGGCTGGGACAGGCCTTGTTCACCGGACACCACTCTGACGCGACATGTCGAACACCTGCCCCGCCCGCCACATACGGATGCGTGGGGAACGTTGTTCTCGTTGCTGGCATCGAGAATGCTGACGCCGTTGACCACGCGGATCGTACGATCATTCGGATATCCGATCGAGATCATTCCGCGCCGACGTTCGACACCAAAACGGACCATCCGGCCGATCAGTGCCAAGCCGATCAGGCCACAGACCGAAAGCTGCGTCCAGTCGCTGATTTTGTAAAGGGTTTCGACCTGCTCATTCGTTGGCGGATTGATGACCCGCCAGGCCTCACGCAGCCATTCGGGGTCCTCGGCGAGGGCGAGCACCTCTTTACCGCCAATATAAAAACCGAGCCAGGATGCGACCGGCATCAACACGGCGAGAGCGAAAAAGCCGGGCGCAAGAGCCTGAAACCAGTGTTTGAGTCTCAGCCAGTAATACAGACCGATACAGCCGTGTATCCAGGATGCGAACAGACCCGCAGTTTGCAGATACACGGCATTATCAAGATATTTCCATTGGGCAAGCAGGACATAAGCGTATGTGTCGTTCGTCTCGAACATCTGATGGCTGCCGCCTGTGCCGACGAAATGAGCGGCAAGGAAAAGCGGTATCGAAAACCCGAATACGAGCTGGAATGCTTCACCGGCGGACATTCGCAGAGACCTGAGCGAATACAGGGCCCATGCCGCGAGAAGCAAATGCGCGACCAGCGATACGACCAACGCAAACGAACCAATGGGGTTCCGCCAGATCAGCGTGAACCACTCCCTCCCCGCCTCCATTGCCGCAAGCGAATGCAGGCCAGCGGCGTGGTTCAGCAGGTGTCCGGTGACAAAGACGAACAGGATCAAGCCTGTCGCCAACCTGATACGTCGTGTCATCCGGACTCCTGCTGCGGTGTTTAATCTTTAGCCCTGTTTGGCATTCCGCGCTTTGGCGGCGTCGAGTGCCTGTTTCAGGGATTTGTATTCATCGCAATCCATACCGCAGATTCGTGCAAGGGCTGCAAGTTGGGATTCGGCGCCGGCGAGATTGCCGAGTTCGACATAGGCCTGCCCCAGGTACTCGTTGGCGCCGCGATGATCGGCCTCCAGCGACAGGGCTTTCTTGTAGTAGGTCACGCCGCGGGCGTAATCGCCAAGCTTACGGTGGCTGTAGCCAAGGTAGTTGAGCGCGTCGGGATGACGCGGCTTTTCGTCGATGACCTTGTTCAGCAGGGTAATCGCCTTGCGGAAGTCTTTCGATTCCACGGCGCGGACGGCTTCGCGGTAGTTGTCCCGCATGCTCGGCTCATTTGCGCTGCTGTCGCCGCCACTGCCGGCGGCGTTCGCGAGAGTGGGCGAAACGGCCAGTATCGCGGCCCCGAGAAATAGTGCGTATATTTTTTTCATGGCGATCCTCATTTTCCTGTGTTCGGCAGATCATGCGCTCTGCATGTGCTGTAAACACGCTAAATGTTATTTTATTCCGCCCGGATGATTTAAAAAGATGTGATCTTGATCACAAAAAGGCTGGGCAGAGCCGCCTGAAAGGCGCTCATCCACGCTTTCGCGCCGTTCCCGGAATTTTTCGCTCAATAGTCGTTTGTCGCCGCCTGACGGGTTGTCGAAAGCACGTGAAACGCCCATGTTCCACACATGGTCGATACAGAAAACAGCAGTAACAAGCGGGAAGTTGCCCGCGAACGTCTGGCAAAACGTCAGAAGGGGCGCTTTCGGCGTCACATCCGCAGTTATTTCCTCGCCGGCGTGCTCGTCACGGCACCGATGGGGATTACCTTCTATATTTCGTGGCTGTTGATCCGCTGGGTCGACGCCCAGGTCACCCCCCTGCTGCCACCGGCATACAACCCGGAAACCTATCTGCCATTTGCAATTCCCGGCCTCGGGCTGGTCATTGTCTTCGTTGTTCTGACGTTTATCGGCTGGTCGACGGCGGGACTTCTCGGTCGGCTATGGACGCGGATCAGCGAACATTTTCTGGGCAGAATGCCGGTCATCCGCAGCGTATACGCTGCGGTGAAGCAGATTATCGAGACCATCCTGAAACAGCAGTCGAATGCGTTCAGAGAGGTCGTGCTTTTCGAGTATCCGCGGCGCGGCAGCTGGGCACTGGGTTTTATTACCGGCCAGACCCAGGGTGAGGTTCAGAACCTGACGACCGACGATGTCGTAAACGTCTTCCTGCCGACCACGCCGAACCCGACATCCGGCTACCTGCTGTTCATCCCCAAGAAAGAACTGGTGATTCTCGACATGACAGTCGAGGAAGGCATCAAGATGGTCGTCTCGGGCGGGATTGTGACGCCACCGGACAGACGCCCCGCCGCCGAGCGGGAGAAAAAGCGCGTTGCCCCTGCAGACGGCGACACCAGGACCGTTCCCCACACTCCCGAGGCTGACAAGGCCGCCGAATAGGGTTTCTCAACCCGACAGGGCTGTCTTTACGACCGCGTCCCGCTCGAACAGGTACAACAATGTCTTCAGGGCCTTGCCGCGTTCGGAGGTCAGGTCGGGATCGCGTTGCAGGATGATGTGTGCGTCGTCGCGTGCCACCGCGATGAGATCGGCATGGACGGCAAGGTCGGCCATGCGGAATTGCGGCAGCCCGCTTTGTCGCGTTCCCAGTACTTCGCCCGCACCGCGTAGCCGCAGGTCCTCCTCGGCGATGACGAAGCCGTCATCGGTATCGCGCATGACCTTCAGCCGCGCCCGCGCGGTGTCGGTCAGAGGCTCGCCATAGAGCAACAGGCAGGTCGATTTCGCCTGGCTCCGCCCGACGCGGCCGCGCAGCTGGTGAAGCTGGGCCAGTCCGAACCGCTCCGCCTGTTCGATGACCATGATCGTGGCTTCCGGGACGTCGACCCCGACCTCGATAACCGTGGTGGCAACCAGAATATCGAGGTCGCCGGCCGCAAATTTCGTCATCACGTCGTCTTTTTCTGCCGGTTTCAGTCGGCCATGCACCAGTCCGACACGATCGCCGAAACGCTGGGCAAGGGCGGCATGCCGTTCGGTTGCGGCCGCGAGATCGACAACTTCCGAATCCTCCACCAACGGGCAGACCCAGTAGACGCGCGCCCCGCCCGGAATTGCACCGCGCAACCGGTCGACGACTTCTTCCAGCCGCGAGAGCGGCAGCACACGTGTCTCGATCGGTTTCCGCCCGGCAGGTTTGTCGGTGAGGCGCGATGTTTCCAGGTCGCCATAGGCCGTCATCATCAGCGTGCGCGGTATCGGCGTTGCGGTCATGACGAGGATGTCCGCAGCGGCGCCCTTCTCCGCCAGGGCAAGGCGCTGGTGAACGCCGAAACGGTGCTGTTCATCGACAACGACAAAGGCAAGGTCTTTGAAGTGGATGTCGTCCTGAAACAGGGCGTGCGTGCCGATGACAATCGATGCCTCGCCCGTCGTGAGCTCGTTTACCAGCGCTTCGCGCTTTTTGCCCTTGTCCCGACCGGTGATCAGGATCACCCGCACACCAATTGCTTCCGCCAGCGGGGCGATGGTGGCGAAATGCTGGCGCGCGAGGATCTCCGTCGGTGCCATCAGCGCCGCCTGGGCGCCCTGTTCGACGGCCGCAAGCATCGACATCAGGGCGACGATGGTCTTGCCGCTGCCGACATCTCCCTGGAGAAGGCGCAGCATCCGCGTCTTGTCCTTCATGTCCGCGGAAATTTCGGCGAGCGCCATCTGTTGGGAGCCGGTCAGCCTGAAAGGAAGGTTTTTTTCAAGACGTTGCCGCAAACGGCCATCGCCGACGATCGCCCTGCCCGTTCTCTTTCGCTGGCGACCGCGGACAATCAGCAGCGCAAGCTGATTGGCGAGAAGCTCGTCATAGGCGAGGCGTTCGCGCGCCGGCGCATCGGGCAGCAGGTCGGTCTCGGATTGGGGCGTATGGGCGGCCTGCAGCGCCGCTTGCCAGCCCGGCCACTTTTTCTGTGCCATCCATGGGCCGTCATTCCATTCGGGCAGTATCGGCGCCATGTCCACCGCCGCGCCGATAGCGCGGGTCAGCGGCCTCGGCGTCAGGCCTGCCGTCATCGGATAGACCGGCTCGACCGTCTTGATCGCGTCGATTTCCGCGAGCGTTCCGACGTGATCGGGATGGGTCATCTGGAACTCGTCGCGGTATCGTTCCAGTCTGCCGCTGATAACCCGGACCTCGCCTTCCGGCAGGGTTTTGCGCAGATAATCCTCGCGCCCGTTGAAAAAGACGAGGGTCATAAAACCCGTTTCGTCGCGACACCGTATCCTGTACGGCAGGCCGCGCCGGGCGGAGGGTGAATGTTTCTCGACCGTGACGGTCAGGGTGGCGACCGCTCCCTCGTTCGCATCGACGATCTTCGGCGCATAACGACGGTCGATCAGCCCGCTCGGCAGGTGCCACAACAGGTCGACGATAGCCGGCCCGGCAAGCTTTTCGATCAGCTTGCCGGTTTTGGGTCCCACGCCGGGGAGGCCGGTTACCGGGGCGAAGATGGAAAAAAGTATGTCTGGGCGCATGTTTTCCGTCGGAATCGGGCTGACATCATCGAGGCGTGCACTTATACCAGCCTTCCACGAGGAGCAGTAATGCCAGATAAGTTAGAGAATATCCGCCGCAAATTGCGCTTTCGCAGCCTGCGGCGGGGCACCAAGGAAAGCGACCTGGTGATCGGCGGATTCGCAGAAGCGCATCTCCGCGATCTCGACGCGGGGCAACTGGCCGATTTCGAAGCGCTGCTGGACGAGAACGATCAGGACGTTCTGAGCTGGGTAATCGACATGAAACCGCCGCCGCCCGCGTTCGATACACCGGTACTAAAAATGCTGCAGGACTTTAAAAAGAAAATTTAACCAATTGAATTTCATTAATAAATCATTTTCGGGAAGTGGGCGATTTCTGCTCTCCGGCGTACCGGAAGGCTGCGATGCCCTTCTTGTGGCCGAGAGCCTTGCCACACAACCCGCCGATGCGGTTCACCTGCACATCGCGCGGGATGCAAAGCGCATGGCGGAGATGGCGGATGCGCTGGCGTTTTTTGCGCCGTCAATCCGCGTGGTTTCGTTCCCCGCATGGGATTGTCTGCCCTATGACCGCGTTTCCCCCAACCGGGAAGTCGTCTCCCAGCGCATCGATACCCTTACCTATCTTGCAGCCCGCACGGATTCGTCTGTCTCGGATCAACTTATCGTCCTGACGTCGGTAAACGCCATTCTTCAACGTGTGCCTGCCCGCGAGGTTTTGAGAGATGCCGCCCGCCATTTTGTCAGCGGCGCGCGCATCGATATCGATGAGCTTGGCGATTTTTTCAACCGCAACGGTTTCGAGCGGGTCGGTACCGTCCGCGAAGCCGGCGAATACGCCGTGCGCGGCGGTATCATGGATGTCTTCCCGCCGGGTGAAGCGCTGCCGATCCGGATAGACCTGTTCGGCGACGAGATCGAAGCGCTCCGGGTCTTCGATCCCGCCAGCCAGCGTTCGACAGAGAAAATAGACGAATTTTCGCTGAAACCGGCGAGCGAGGTGTTTCTGGACGCGGCGTCTATCGAGCGCTTCCGCAAGGGGTATCGTGAAGCTTTCGGATCGGCGACAGACGATCCGCTCTATAACGCGGTGACCGAAGGGCGCAAGCAGATCGGCATGGAACACTGGCTGCCACTGTTCCACGAAACGCTCGAGACCCTTTTCGATTACCTGCCGGGTGCCTCGGTCACGCTGGACAGCGATGCCGACCAGGTGCGCGACGGCCGTCTGGAAACCATCGCGGATTATTACGACGCGCGCATGACGTATCTGCGAAACCGCAAGACAAACGATGTAAGCGGTCAGCCGCCCTACAATCCGTTACCGCCGGAAAGCCTTTACCTGAATGCGCGCGACTTCGAGACGGCGCTGAATGACAGGCTGGTCGGCCAGCTTTCTCCCTTCGGCGCACCCGACGGGATAGCCTCGTCCGCGTTTGCCGACGTTCTGTCGGTCGGTGCCAAGCGGGTCCCGGACTTCGCCGCTGCCCGCGCCAAGGCCGCCGCCGTGGGCGGTCGCGACGATGCCCCGGAAATGACGGTTTTCGACAGTCTGGCAACGCGTCTGCAAAACGACGTGGATGTGGGAAAACGGGTGCTGATTTCCGCATTCACCCAGGGGTCGCGGGAACGCCTGGGACAGTTGCTCGCCGATCACAAGGTCATGAATGTCGTCCCTGCGGACGACTGGCAGGCCGCGAGCGATCTGGGGCCGGAAACGACCGGGCTGGTTGTCCTGCCGATAGAACACGGATTTACGTCGGATACGCTGACCCTGATCACCGAGCAGGATATTCTCGGCGAACG
>TARA_R110002110_G_C13468395_1_pt1 | contig 15356 bp, 13 predicted proteins | sample TARA_R110002110 | Tara Oceans TARA_R110002110 (sample SAMEA4397330) | marine metagenome | biome: Polar Biome; feature: [SRF] surface water layer (ENVO:00010504); material: water (ENVO:00002006), including particulate matter (ENVO:01000060) such as... | depth 5 m
AAAAAATCGTCTAAGCCATTGAAAAGATTATGGTAGCGGAGGAGAGAACCGCTTCTCTGCCTCGTAAGCTGTTGATTTAGCTTACCTTATCGAACTCTGAGTGTCTCAAAGTGTACCACGTTTTGGTACCAGGGAACCAAAAATTCTCGCCCGCACCATTGGCCAAATCTGATCCACTGATATTGACCACGTACAGCTTGCTAAAGCCCACAAGTAGGATTGGCATCCCAAATTAGTCGAGCAACGACATCAAGTACTCATCACGCGTCTCGGGTAACCCACCCCCACACGCAACTTGCACCAACCGCGCCGCGACCCTGCGCGCCAAACCTCGAGCCTTCCCAAGATCGTCGCTAGATATCTCCAACATTGAACGTCCATGAACATAGGCACTACGCAACTCAAACAACCGTCTGTATTCTGTTCCTGCTGCGCAATCGTCCAACAGATTGGCTATCCGTCGCACCACTCTTCTGGTAACACTCAGATTGGAATGTGGCTGCCCTTTCTGTTTAGGTCCGTAGTCTGTTTCGAGCCCCAATGCCGCCTCAATCACCATAAAATGGGCAAGGAATTCGTCGATGCCTGCGCTCAGAAATCCCCTAACCAGAAAATGAGCCACTGGCGGTTCAAATAGCACCCCGTCCTTCACTTTTAACCAGCCTTCCCACCGATGCTGGTTTGCTTCCGTAGCTAAATCTGCGGCCTCACCTGCGAGCATATAACTGGCTGGCTTCTCCTCTTCAATCACTTCACCATCGGCACTCTCGTAGAAATCCGGCTCCCAAGAAAGCGTCTCGTGTTGAGGTGGTGCTTGCATTTTAACAAAGAGATCATCATCAACTGTATAGATCCAAGGAAGACGAAAACCTCTCCAATCCACCTCCAATGCTTCGCACCAGTCCTCCCACGGCGCGAGCAATAGAAAGAACAACGCATCTTCAACTAACGCTGGGTGGCGACCCTCGTGCGGACGAAATGCCCCAAGGTCTTGCGCTAGAGGCTGGTAAAATATCGGCATCGCCCTTTCTCCGGGCTCTTTAACCAATGGGACGTCTTCGACAACCACTAGCCATTGGAACGCAGCAAGCCGCTCCCATTTCACATTCTTGTTCGGAAATACTCGTTCCAAGCGAGGAGCATCAAAAAGCTCCATCAGGTCACCAGCTGAAAAGCGTCGTAGAGTTGCCGGGCCAAATGCTATTTCAGGAAGCTCATCGGCCCAATCCAATGGGCACATGTGTGTTCTGCGTGCGTGTGTGGAGGTAAATGCAGCGTCAATACGAGCAGCAGCTTTGTCTGGCGACATCGCAAGTGCCGTTCTGGCCGACTGTAAACCGACAGGGATACACAGCGACCTAAGCATATTGCTCATCGCAAAACTGAGCAACATTTCGCTACCGGCATTTGGATATGTGGCGACGCAGTAATCTCGAAGCCGAATGAATGCTGGTCGTTCGAACCAGTTCTCACCTGACCGCGCAAGCTCCCAGATATCCTCCACTATCTTTTCAAGGTCACTCATGATTTCAATGGATTTCCAGTTTGAAGCATGTCTTGTCAAGACCGGCCAAGTCATACCCTGACAGGTAAACTTTCGATCCTGACTTTAGCGTCACAAAGCAACGTTTGACACCCGAGACCATCAGGGCGCTCTGCCAGTTGAGATCAACCACCTGCAACCAATCCACTACAAACCGTTGGAATATTGGCCTGGCGCAACCGGCCGGAAGTCCCAAAATGGACTTCTCTTTGCTTGCATCACTACCATTATGAAACGATAATTCTCTCCAACAGTACAAAGGTCAAGTCATCGTCGTTTTTCAAGAATGACGATAGGTCTTTGTCCACATAGTGCCGTTCAAATAACTTGTGAAACACTGATATTTAGTCGGCCCTATGAACCAACCTAATCAAAACCCAGAGCAGATCGCCCGCGATCAAATCGACAAGCACCTGACGAAAGCGGGATGGGTTGTTCAAGATAAGAAGGCCATAGACTTTAGCGCTGGTATCGGCATAGCCGTTAGAGAATATCAGACTGATGTCGGCCCGGCTGACTATGTGCTTTTTGTCGACAAACAGGCGGTTGGTGTTATTGAGGCGAAGCCCGACGACTGGGGGCATAAGATCACAACAGTCGAAGAGCAATCAGGTGGCTACGCTGAAGCAAGATTGAAATGGGTCAATAACTCCGAGCCTTTGCCTTTTGTATATGAGAGCACGGGGACGATCACGCGTTTCACGAATGGTCGCGATCCCAAACCTAGGTCACGCGAAGTGTTTTCCGTACACAGACCTGAAACACTCCAGGAATGGGCAGGAAAACCTCAATCACTGAGAACCGCCCTACAAGGCTTGCCAGACTTGATTGAAGATGGACTTCGCGATTGTCAGATCTCCGCCATCACCCAGCTTGAACAGTCTCTTAAAGAAGACCGTCCCCGTGCTCTGATCCAAATGGCGACGGGCTCGGGAAAAACTTTCACTGCGATCACCGAAGTGTATCGCCTGCTGAAGCATGGCGATGCCAAACGCGTACTCTTCCTCGTTGATACTAAGAATTTGGGAGAGCAGGCAGAACAAGAATTCATGTCTTTCCTGCCCAATGACGACAACCGCAAGTTCACAGAACTTTACAATGTCCAACGGCTTAAATCGCGCCACATTGCTGGCGACACCCAAGTGTGCATATCCACAATCCAACGCATGTATGCGATCCTAAAGGATGAGGAACTACCCGAAGGCGCGGAAGATGAGAACCCCGCTGAGCGAAGACAAAGCAAGCGCGAACCGCTTCCGATTGTGTATAGCGAAAAAGTCCCACCCGAATATTTCGATTTCATCATCATCGATGAGGCGCACCGCTCGATTTACAATCTTTGGCGTCAGGTGATCGAGTACTTTGACGCCTATCTAATCGGGCTAACGGCCACGCCAGATGATCGCACTTACGGCTTTTTCCAAAAAAATGTCGTCAGCGAATACACTCACGAAGATGCGGTGGCCGACAAGGTGAATGTCGGCAATGAGATTTATGTCATCGAGACAGAGATCACGCAAAAAGGGGCTGAGCTGAAAGCCAAACAGCTTGTCGAGCGCCGTGAGAAAATGACCCGCAAGAAGCGGTGGGAACAACAAGACGACGACGAAGCATACTCAGCGAAACAGTTGGACCGATCCATTGTCAATCCAGATCAAATTAGGACTGTGATCAGGGCTTTCCGTGACAAGCTTCCCGACATTTTTCCGGGACGTACGGAGGTACCCAAAACCCTGATCTTTGCCAAAACCGATAGCCACGCAGACGACATCATTCAAACCGTCCGCCAGGAATTTGGCGAGGGCAATGAGTTCTGTAAAAAGATCACGAGCAAGACGGAGGGTGACCCCAAAACGGTACTCTCCTCCTTCCGTAATGATTACTACCCACGCATAGCGGTAACTGTGGATATGATTGCCACGGGCACCGATGTGAAGCCGCTTGAATGCTTGCTGTTCATGCGCGACGTGAAGTCTAAGAACTATTTCGAGCAAATGAAGGGTCGTGGCACCCGGGTGCTTGACGCCGACAATCTGAAAAAGGTGACACCATCGGCCAACGCCAAAACTCATTATGTGATTGTGGACGCCATTGGCGTAACCAAATCACTCAAGACAGCCAGCCAACCGCTGGACACCAAACCCTCTGTTACGCTCAAAGAGCTGGCCATGGGTGTGATGATGGGCGCCACCTATGATGTCGATAGCATTACGTCCCTTGCGGGGCGGCTATCGCGCTTGGATATGCAAATTGACGAAGTGCAGAGGGCTCGCGTGGAGAAAGAAGCAGGCCGCCCTCTACGCACACTCATCAAGTCCCTTTTTGATGCGGTAGACGCCGATATGGTGCTGAATGATGCCTGCGCAGCCACTGACGAAGAAGAGCCTGATGATGCGGCACAAGACGCAGCGCGGGCCAAAAGGGTCGCAGAAGCAGCGCAGGGGCTCAACGGCACCTTGATCAACACGCTGGATACTATTCGGCGTGATATGGAGCAAACAGTCGATCACGACAACTTAGATAGTGTTATCATTGCCGATTGGGCCGGTGACGCAGATGAAAACGCCAAGGCACTGGCCCAGGACTTTGAGACATATCTGAGCGACAATCGTGACCGACTGGAAGCATTGACGATCTATTTCGCGCAACCGGCACGGCGGTCAGAAATCAGTTTTGCCATGATCCGCGAGGTGCTGGACGCTCTGCGCGCGGATGCGCCGCGCTTGGCCCCGCTTAATGTCTGGCGGGCCTATGCGCATCTGGATGCGTTCAAAGGGACTGCGCCAGACCGAGAGCTGGAGGCGCTGGTTGCCTTGATCCGGCGGGTGGCTGGGTTGGACGCAACGCTGACGCCGCATAGCGACCGCATTCGCAAGAATTTCCAAAACTGGGTGATGAAACGCCATGCCGGTAAAGGCGACAAATTTGACGAGGTACAAATGGAATGGTTGCGTATGATCCGCGATCATCTCACCACCAGTTTGCATATTGAGGCAGATGATCTAGAGATGGCCCCATTTGATGGGCAAGGTGGTCTGGGACGGATGTATCAGCTTTTTGGTGACGACATGAAGCCCCTGCTGGCCGAGATGAACGAGGCTGTGGCAAGGTAACTATGAGCGACGATGCAACCGACGAGTGGGTCCCGATAAGTTATCCAATTCCAAAACATTGGGAACACGGAACCTTTGATGAATGCTTTGGAACACTTCCAACTTCTGGCTTTAAGATACGTCAGAAAGACTATTCTCAATCCGGCAGATATCCGGTAATCGATCAAGGTGCCGATTTCATCGGCGGATATACAGACGACAAAACAAAAGTATTTGACCTTTCGGAACCCGTCTTGGTCTTTGGGGATCACACGAAATGCTTCAAGTTCGTGACAACTGCATTCGCACCTGGTGCAGATGGGATCCACATCCTGACACCTCGTGGACACGATGCTAAATATTTATACCACCTGTACCACTCGTTAAGGCTTCCTGATCGGGGGTACTCTCGTCACTTTTCTTTTCTGAAACGCAGCAAGTTTCCGATTGCTCCCCTCAATGAACAACGTCGCATCGTAGAGAAAATCGAAAACCTCTTTGCTGAGCTGGACAAAGGCGAGGAGAGCCTGCGGGTGGCCAAGGCACAGGCTGTACTCTATCGGCAATCTCTGCTCAAACATGCTTTCGAGGGGCACCTCACCGCTGACTGGCGCGCCACCAATCCCGACAAACTCGAAGACCCTGAAACCCTCCTAGCCCGCATCCAGAAGGAACGCGATGCCCGCTACAAACAAGCCCTAGATGACTGGGAAGCTGCGGTGTCAACATGGCGCAATGAGGGAGAGGAAGGTAGGAAACCCGTAAAGCCGAAGCGACCTCGTGAATTTGATACATCCCTTGAAGACATTGAGATCACGCTTTGTGAACTACCCCACGGCTGGTTTTGGCAGCGGTTGGGGCTATGCACTATTGGTGTAGAGTACGGCACTTCTACTAGATCGGATGAAATTGGAAAAGTTCCAGTGATCCGAATGGGTAACTTGCAGAATGGCCGTATCGATTGGAGCGACCTAGTCTACACCTCCAGTGCAAACGACATTGCAAAGTACAGCTTGCGTCGCGGAGACGTGCTTTTCAATCGAACAAATAGCCCTGAACTTGTTGGCAAAACAGCTTTCTTTGTTGGTGATAGGGAGGCTCTCTTTGCTGGCTATCTCATACGAGTAAATCAAATTGAGGCCATCGCATTGGGAAAATACGTCATGTTCTTCCTGAATTCGATCATTGCGAAGTCTCATGGAAACATGGTCAAAACCGATGGAGTAAATCAATCCAATATCAACGGGAACAAGTTACAGGAATACCCATTCCCCTATTGTTCCCCAAAAGAACAGGCCGAAATTGTCGACCGCCTGGAAGCCAAACTCTCAAACCTCGATGCCCTAGTGGCCGAAATCGACACCCAGATCAAGCATTCCAAAGCGCTGCGCCAATCGATCCTCAAACGCGCCTTCTCCGGCAAACTCGTTCCCCAAGACCCAACAGACGAGCCCGCAGCGAAACTATTGGAGCGGATCATGGCAGAGCGCACCGCCGCACACTCGCCCAAGGCCAAACGAAGAAAGAAAGCCAATGCCTGAGGTTATCTCCTATGAGGAAGCAATCGCAGCAACTAAAGACGAAGACCGAGCACTGCTCATCGGCAACGGTTTCTCAGCGGAGTATTTCAACTACAAAAGTCTACTTGAGAAGTCTGGTCTAGAAGAAGGAACGCCACTTCGTAACTTATTCTCAGAACTCAACACAGTAGATTTTGAAGCCGTTGTCCGAGCCCTGGAAGACGCAGCTATTGTTGAGCGTGCATATGGGAATGCTGACCATTCAGGCGCATTGATCAATGACGCACAAATTGTTCGAGAGGCGTTGGTCCATGCCATCAACGGGACCCACCCTGCGCACCGGGAAGAGCTAGCGGTGAAGTACGAAAGCAGTTCGAAATTCCTGAGGCATTTCGGAAAGGTTTTCACCCTGAACTACGACTTGCTTCTCTACTGGGTCAATCTTGAAAAGACCTTGCTTAGAGATGGCTTTGGAATGGGGGACGAAACTGGAAGGTTTCTCGGTCCGTTCCATGAAAATGCGTATTGCGACGTCTACAACCTGCACGGCGGTTTGCAACTGTTCGATAATGGTCGAGGCGAGGTCATAAAAGCAATCAACACCGGCACAGGCGTAATCGCAACCATCACACACACCATTGCTGAAAAGAAACGCCTGCCCATTTATGTAGCGGAAGGTTCATCACCTGAAAAAATGCGCAAGATCAATTCCAGCGCGTATCTGAGACACTGCTATGACCAATTGTTGAAGAACCAAGCTTCCAGCATATTCGTTTTTGGGCATAGTGCAGATGACAATGACGCACATATCTATCGAGCAATCTTCAGCTCAGATGTGAAGCGAGTATTCTTTAGTGTCTTCAATCCTGACGACGAAAAACTGAGACAATTGAGCGGTCAGTTAGCAAAGCACCGGGAGCTTGGCGGCAAGGATATCGAATACACCTTCTACGACGCTGCAAGCGCACATGTTTGGGATGCGGCATGACCAACCATCAACGAGTTGGTTCGGTCAGCAATTCCCACGTCGGTCGCGCCTTTGAGTTGCACGCGCAGGCAATACTGAAGGCCCAGGGACTGCCGCTCGACCTTAACCACAAGGTACCGTGTGGATTAGCCGAAATTCGAAAACTCCATGCTTTTGATCTTGGTTCCGAAAACCCAAAAGTGATCGTTGAGTGTAAATCACACACCTGGACCGCGAGCGGAAATGTACCTAGCGCAAAGATGAAAAACTGGGCTGAAGCGATGTTCTATTTTCATATGGCTCCGCTCGAGTATCGCAAGATTTTTTTGGTCGAACGCAGCCTGCACCCAGGACGAGAAGAGACACTGTTAGACTATTTTCACCGAACCCAACCGCACATGATCCCGGAGGGGGTCGAATTGTGGGAACTGGGCAGTGAAGATGACCTATCGATCATTTTATAAGGAACGCGCGAATGGACGCCGATGATCACCCCGTAGAAGTCGTACTTAAAGAAGCGCGTCGCTTCATGGTGCCGTTGTACCAGCGCAAGTATCAGTGGGGCGATGATCGGCTGGAACCGTTCTGGGAGGACGTGACCGCGAAGGCTGTTGAAGTATTAGAAGGCGAGACCAAGTTTGAGCACTACATGGGTGCACTTATCCTATCGCCGGTAGAGCAAGGGTCGCAAATCGGCATCACACCAGTCGTTCAAGTCGTCGACGGGCAACAGCGTTTGACCACCTTCCAAATCATGCTTGCAGCTCTTCGAGAGATTGCTCGCCACCATGAGCTTAGTGACATTATCGAGCACGTGAATGGTTACTTGCTGAACGTACCCAAAAGCAAGGACACTGATCCACTTACAAAGTTCAAACTGAACCCGACACCGTCTGATAGGGAATTGTTTCACGACCTGATTGAGATGCGCCACGAAAAAGTCGCAGCAAAGTACAGCGAGCTCTATTGGGGCAATCGAGTACCGAAGAACACGCCGTACCCAGCTTTCAGAGCGTATCATTTGTTTTACAATTGGATAGACGATTTCGCATTTGACGGTCCAGACCCGGAAGGTGAAATTGATCTTGATGCTGAGACAAGCGATCAAGATCCCGCACTTGAGGTAGACCTTGATCTGATAAGCAACAGGCTCGAAGCACTGCTAACTGCAATACTTGATCGGCTCAAATTGGTGGTTATTACGTTGGGCGAAGGCGATGACGCACAGGTGATTTTTGAAACCCTGAATTCCAAAGGCCAGCCACTTCTTGCCATGGACCTCGTAAGAAATAACATTTTTCACCGGGCAGAAAAGCAGAACGCAAAGGTTGAGGATCTTTACTCCGAGCTATGGAACCCACTGGATCATTCCTGGTGGAAAGAAGCAGCGCCCAACGCGAGACCCACCCGCCCGAGAATTGATCACTTTTTGGCACATGTATTAGCGGCTGAAACGGGTGAAAAAATTTCAATGCGGGAATTATATGCCGAGTACCGGGCATTTGCAGTGCCCAAGGGTAAACCTCGTTTCGAGAATGTGGAGGATGAGCTCAGGTTGATTGAAGCCTACACGCCGCACTATGAAACTCTGGAGGGTCGCAACAAAACCGATAAGACGCTTTATTGGCTTGGCCGTAAGCTAGCATCTTGGCAAGTCTCGACGGCGTATCCAGTCGCAATGCAAATTGGCCGTGCTGATTTAGAACCCGCCGAACGAGAAGCCATTGCTCGACTAATCTATTCCTACATAGTCAGACGTGCTGTGTGCGGCTTAACAACCAAGAACCTTAATAGAGTGTTCCAATCAATCGCCGACGATTTTGCTTCCCAAGGGGTATCAAGAGAAACTTTCGCGAACTATTTCTCCGATAAGAGCGGCGACAGCAATAGGTTTCCTGACGATGTGGAATTCAGGGCAGGTATTCTGAATGGAAATGCATATGCAATCGCTCCGAACCCACGCCTAGTCGATATTTTGTGGGAGTTGGAGTTGGCCAGCAGAACGAAGCTTTCCGAAAAAGCCAGCGACAAAAGTGGTTTGTGGGTTGAACATGTTCTACCACAGAGCTGGGGTGAAGATTGGCCCTTTGCAGACGGCACCACACTTGATCACCATTCCGAAGACAGTCAGGCGGTCGCGAGAAACGCGACGTTGCACACGTTGGGAAATCTGACCCTGCTGTCCGGCGGACTAAACATTTCTTCCGGCAACAAAAGCTTTGAAAAGAAGAAAAAGAAGTTCAATAAGAACACCGGCTTGTTCTTGAACAAATGGTTCCAAAACCATTCTAAGTGGGACGAAGAAGAAATAGGTGAGCGCGGTGAAGCCCTGGCGGGTCTCTCACTGCAGATTTGGGCTGGACTGGAGGCCGCTAAATGAGCACTGCTCCCATTGTTTCAAAGGTTTGGAGCTTCTGTACGACGCTGCGTGATGATGGTGTTGGTTACGGCGATTATCTAGAGCAACTCACCTACCTTATCTTCCTCAAAATGGCGGACGAATACTCCAAGCCACCGCACAACCGCGATGTTGGTGTGCCGGAGAAGCATAGCTGGGCATCTCTAAAGACCAAGCGCGGCGCAGTCGTCGTGCCGGACAATGTGTTGTTCGAGGGTGGCGCGGGTGAAACAGTCCGACGCAAGCTACTTCAGTCCACCGACCTTCATACGATCCTGCGCCTACCTACGGGCATATTCTATGCACACGGCGTAAAAGCCAACGTGCTTTTCTTTGATAACAGATCAGCTAGCCCGGAAGCACAGACGAAGAACGTTTGGTTCTATGATTATCGGACCAATGTACATCACACGTTGAAGAAAAAGCCGATGCTGTTCGATCACCTTCAGGACTTCATCTCATGTTACAATCCTGAAAACCGACACAAGCGAAAACAGACATGGAGCGAGAAGAACCCAGACGGTCGCTGGAGAAAGTTCTCCTTGAAAGATTTGCTGGAACGCGACAAGGCAAGCTTAGATGTCTTTTGGCTTAAAGACAAAAGCCTCACCGATTTGGACGATTTACCTGAACCAGATGCGCTGGCAGAGGAAATTGTCGAAAACCTAGAGGCAGGCTTACAGAGCTTTCGTCAGGTGCTAGCAGAGCTCAACTAGACGGGATACGTCAAACACCATCTCCACAACCGGCTGCCCTACTGTCAGACAAAAGCAGCAAATACCAATAGTGCACCACACTGCCAAAGGCACGCGGCACCTGCCGCCTCGCAAGCTCGGCGGTAGCAAGAAAGCAGTGCAGTTCGCACTACCCTCTCCGATTGTCGGTCAGCTTAGCGAAAGCAGAGCGAAGTGGTTGTGACAAGACATATCTGCGGACAGCCTCACGTCTTCTCGAATGGACACGACGAAGTGTTCTAGTTTTCTCCAGGTATTCGACCACCGGAAACAATGCATCGTCCTGCGTCACCGACACGCCCCCAGCATTACTCAAAAGAGAAATCAACCGGTATGAAAGTAGATGATCTCTTCCACACGCATAGCTTATCGCAGTCAAAATCCGCACAAGGGCAGCCCGTTCGTCGAACCCTGACATACTCTTAGAGTTTATCTCCGGCAAAACGCGCGACATACGTTCATGCGCATCATCAACCAAGAAATCCAGAAACGTTGAGAAGTTCGAAAGCTGATCGCCATCAGCCTCTCCGGGCTGGACACCAGCCACTTGTCGCACCGCCGCATCATACCGCACCTCATAGCGAATACGGTCATGTGCCTTAGCATAAACAGCCGCTCTAACGTGCTTCGCTATCTTCATGTTCATACTGGGAGAGTTCTTGTCTGTCCGCGACACAAGATCACTGTCGTTGTATTCCCGATAGTCCAGGCTCCCGGCGATGGATCTCACGTTCGCACTCATCTCACTAACCGCAGAAACAGCGTCGTCAGCTTTAGCTTCCCAGTAAACCTCCGCCTGACCAACTGACCACATACGCCACGATAAGCAATCAATGGTCCTTATCCCGCCGGGATTTGCGTCCGTTGATTGGTTCATACAGCGATCAATACACCGCAAGACCAACTGAACATATTCCTCAGTGACGTCAGACCAATCAGCGGCAATCGCCTGGCGGACATTCGCAGATGCGATGAAGTTATCCTCACCAGAGAGACATTCTCTTGCAGCCTCAACCGATCCCGGACCACCAGACCTTAAAACCGCCCACCCATTGCGAGCACCCATGCGAGACCAATTAATTAAACCATTTGTCTGCATGAACCGCGTGACATTAAGGTTGAGCTGAAGCCGCATACTCCATTCGTTTTCTCCTTGCTTAGAGGGGTTCAGTATTAATTGGCCACCAAATAGCCAGTTGACCGCAAACTTGACCGTGATCGCACCAGTCTTCTTGTTGTTTGTTGGCCTCCGAAAGGGGCTGGTCCGGTCAGCTGCACCGCGACAGTGTCGCATTAGCTCTCTAGTACTTAGCCCTGTTATACGCCCGTCATGAAAAGTCATTTTTAGTCGATCCACCCATGCCTTGCGAGGATCGATTTTGAAACCGGTTGCAAATTTGGGAAGGCGTTTTGGTGGGGTGCGTGACCTAGCTGCCATAGTTCAAAACCTGACTGGAGAAAATTTTTTAACGGTAGGGTCTATAGAAGCAAGTATGGACAGAACCTGCTGTTCGGCCAGCCACACCACAGTTGATCACCAATGGTGAGCCGCAGCTCAAGCGGATAGCCGCGTGAGGACGTGGATGATTTGCCCTACAAAATGACACGCAGCTTCCACTTGAAGGCAATCGATTTAATTTGGTTTGAGGGTAACAAAATTGGAGGATTTTGGATCAGAAAACCCTTGAAATGACTCAATTCAGCTGCCCGGATTTTACCATCTTCACGCGAGAGATTTCCACCCAATGTTGAACGTCGCGGGTTGTTTGAAGAACCGAACGTGATCGCAAGAAGGGTAATCCTTTACCCAAGCTTGGATACGTTTCTTAGCGATAGAGGGCGTAGTACCGGCATCTTGAAGCGATGGAATTACAACACAGGCAGATGCTCCCTTCCTACCGTCGCTATCAAGCCTGTCCCATATATGAGCGGCATAGTTCTTCTCGTTTGACGCACAGTTTAGATTGTTCTCATACCCAAATGCATTGAGCTCGGCAGAACGGTAGCCTGACCGAATACGTATGGGACCAAACTTCTCCTGTAGGGGTTCCAACAGATCAGTGCACAGCCGCGTTCCTGCCTCAACGGCTAGGTCTAGATTGTCAGGCTTATTGATGAAGCCATACGCCGCCGCAATCTCGCTGTGAAGGAAGTCTCGAAGGTAGAAAGACCGAGACAATCGAATGCGCCCAACCCGGTCCAATTCTCTATATCGCGCCCGTGCTTCGCTCGCGGTGTTGCAACTGGGTGCAAATCTTCCGGGCGAGTTTGCTGATGCTTCCGATCCAATGCGGGCGCCCACCATGTCACCGCAGACCAGCAAAATAGCCTGCGCCATATCCGTTCTGAGCGCAGAATTGATAAGCAGCATTGGTCTCTCTACGTGCGCCGCCTAACCCCAAAACCACCGCGCTCACAACCGCATCATCCACAAACATCAAGAAGATACCGTACGGTGTATCTCCAACAAAGCCGCCATAGGCATTGCGGGAGTTCACATAGCCGCAATAGATGGCTGAGGAGCTATTATCGTCAGCTGGCGTCACCACACCTTCTAATGCGCCCCATTTGAACATCGCGGATGCCGCATCCCGAAGCCTGTCCTTGATGGCATCAGCGACGATTTTCTGGTCACTCGTGGTCAGTTCTCTCGCCAAAGCAGAGGACTGGACCCCAGATAGGGCGACAATGGCCAATAGGAGCCCATACAGCGTATTCCTCACCTTCATAGGTCTTATCAACATCCTTCTCTCCTGCATTCCTTGAGCTCAGCTCGGGCTCCAATCCACACGGCAACCACAGAGTTGGCTTCGCTGTCTGTCATAGGGAGCGAAGTGCCCGCATTCTCTCCGCGGTCCCACATCCAGACATTGCAAACGGTTCGCCCTTTACAGGCATCCATACCCGCACGTTGCCAATCAGATGCAACCGCTTTTGGATCACAAACCAAAAAACGAACGAACCCATGCTGGCTGACCTCCCTGCACGAAACGCCAGAGGTCGCGTTGGTGTGAGCTGTGTTGTTGATGCTCGTTCGTCCACCTATGTCAGTCATTCGACGCGGTGGGGACAAGGGCTTGGGGGGACCGCTGGAAGACGCGGACACCGGCATGCGCGTGTGATCATCATTCATAGAAGAAATGGTGACGAAAATGCCCATAGAAATAACGACAACCAGCAAAGCCGTCATGCCACCCAAAACTATGCGCTCGACATTGCTGTGGGCTGCGGAAGGTGGTCGATCCCCCAGACTTTCTCCACCCACAGCGCCAACATCACGATTTGCAACCGGTTGCAAATCAGGCGGTGTCGCGGTGGCAAGCTTCTCAGCAAACTCTCGACCGCAATGGCGACAAATAACTGCTTCTTCTCGGATCAACTCCGCGCAGTCAGGGCACTTCTTGTGTCCTGCTCTAAGCGCTTTGGTCTCCAACGCCGCTTGGTTCGGCTTCATCAGCAAGGAGTGCGGAAACGCGATAATCCAAAACGCTGCGCCATACGCCCACCATAGGAAGAAGTTCTCTCCTTTTGAGTGAGCGATTGCAGCAGGTACGAGGCCTAGAAAGAGGGCAACAAGCAGGTAAATCATCTTCCACCGAACAACAAAAACCTAATAAACGGATCAAACTCCGATAATTGGAATTTTATCATAGTTTACTCGGTTTTCGAAGGAAATTCCGTAGTGAAACTCCGGGAATGGATATCAAACACGCAGTAGGCGCTAAGATCAAAACACTTCGCAAGATGCGCGGCATGACCCAACCAGAGTTGGCCAATGCCATCGACCGGAGCATTGATGCACTTTCAAACCTTGAACGGGGTTTGAGCCTTCCGAACTTCGAGACATTGGAGCGTTTAAGCGGAGCCCTTGATGTTCCGGTGAAAGAGTTTTTTCCAGCGGGTGAACAGGAAGAAAACGACCCTGAACGGGCGGGTTTAATTGCCGCACTTAACGACCAAGCACGAACACTATCCAATGCTGATTTAGCGATTGCTGTCGCACAAATTGAAGCTCTGGCGAACCGTACAAGCAAAGGTTAGACAAGTTACCTGCACCAAGTGTGCTTTTAGTTTGCCGCATATAGGCGAGAGAGATCCAAACCCGGGTAAGACACTTTAGCCACCTGCTCAGATAGCAGTTCTATGCTGTAGCCACTTCCATAGCGCGCATCCATCTTGCCTTTAGGTTCCCAGCCCAGAATTGCTTCGCGCATATCCAGAGGAACTTCCGCTTCTTTCAAACGATCCAAAAAGTTCCCTCGGAAGCTGTGAAAGACCTTCTTTCGGGAAACCCAAACATCACGCTTCTTCAGGAACCGCGCGAAGCTCTTAGAAAAATGGTCCGATAGCTTGCCGCCCGACCCCGCGGGTGCATCAGGGAATAGACGCCCTTCTGGCTGGGATTGAACGTATTCAAGGAACCCCAGTCTTTTCAATTCTGGGTGAAGCGGAACTTTCCGTCTGGCGTTCTCATTCTTAAGTCGCTTCTCAACACCGGTACCTTCAGCCCAAGGTTCATCATCTACATCGAAGTAAGTAAATTCAGTGTCCAACCCTTTGATGTCACCAGTTTCCAACTGCAGTATTTCGCCCGCACGCATTCCTGAAAATAGAGCAATCAGTGGGACCCAATAACGATGTCTCTTGATAATGTTTGGCCCAGGCTTTTCAGCGCCCCGCTCATCGTCCTGACACCCGGTATAAAGCGGCGCGTCAAAAACCTTCCGCAACTCTTCCGTCGTAAATGGCTCGTAACCCTTGTTCCGCGCCTGACGAATTTTCTCTTTACGCGGCACTCGCAATACTACCTTTTCAGTCGGATTGTCTTCACGCCATTCCAATGCGACGGCGTATTCAAAGATCGATTTTAGGATAGCGAGGTTCTTTTGGGCCGCATCATATCGAGCTGCAGACCGCCCCTTACTCTTTTCATAAGCCTCAGCAGAGGTTCTAAGGGTCATATCGGGATAGTGTTGAGTTGCATGAGATGGGATGCGCAAATAGAGCTGCAACAGATCTTCGCAGTGCTGGCGTGTCACATCATGAAGCGCCAGATCTGATGTGCCCCAAGTTTGTTAGACACCTTGCAGTTTCATTTTTTG
>TARA_R110002110_G_scaffold150598_6_pt1 | contig 15349 bp, 22 predicted proteins | sample TARA_R110002110 | Tara Oceans TARA_R110002110 (sample SAMEA4397330) | marine metagenome | biome: Polar Biome; feature: [SRF] surface water layer (ENVO:00010504); material: water (ENVO:00002006), including particulate matter (ENVO:01000060) such as... | depth 5 m
TGAACATCAATATGTGAATGGACTAAGGGCGGGTCAAGCCCGTCTATCTGCACTCATGCAAGCATACTACGACCTTCTAATTGAAAATGGTATCGCAATACCAAGTGAAGAATCCATAACGACATCTTCCGCTTTCTTTTGAGAACCTTAATAAAGACCTTTCAGCCATCATATTTTATGGAGTTTGATGTAATCGTTGTAGGTGGTGGCCCTGCGGGGGCATCTGCCGCTTATTTTAATGCTATTGAGGGACGAAAGGTTTTACTTATTGAAAAGGCACAATTTCCAAGAGATAAAATATGTGGCGATGGCGTAACGGGAAAATCATTAGGCATCCTTAATGAAATGGGCTTGGCCGATGAGATTTCTAAAATCAAGAAAATATCATGCCATGAAGTTATTTTGAGTAGTCCGAATAAAACGATGCTCACCATTCCTATTGCAGACCCCGATGACCCATTAACTGCTTTTTGCATAGAAAGGGAAATTTTTGACGAATTACTTTACCAAAAGGCTGTGTCAATGGTCTTAGAACATGGCGGTCAAATCTTGAATGAAAAGGTTTCTAAACCCCTCATTGAAAATGATGAAATAGTGGGAGTGATTGCAGGGAAGGCTGAATACCGTAGCCCCTTAATCGTTGGTGCAGACGGATTTAACGGGCCAATTGCACGATATGTTATGGACACGACTAAACAACCCAAGCAAGATAGAAAGCATTATTCTTCTGCGGTTAGAGAGTATTGGGAAGGTATAACAGATAATCAAGGTCAAATTGAAATTCATTTCATTGATGGTATTCTTCCGGGTTATTTTTGGATATTTCCAATTTCCGAAAACAAATTCAATATCGGTCTTGGAATGTTATTGAGCGATATGGACAACCAAGATATTAAATTGAAGGAAATGTTAGATTGGGTCATTAAATCTTCATTTTTGTCTTCTCGTTTCTCGAAGGCCACGAAAATTGACGGCACTCGGAAAGGGTGGATGCTACCGATGGGTTCACCAAGAGATTTAGATTTGAACCCTCGTAAAAATTTCGTTCCTAATTGCATCCTTATTGGTGATGCCGCTTCCTTGATTGACCCATTTACAGGTGAGGGGATTGGAAATGCTTTGGTGTCGGGTAAATTAACTGCCAAATACCCCATCATAAATGATGAAACAGGTGTTCAATACCAACAAGAATTATGGAGTATGATTGGAAAAGAATTGACTAATTCCCATCGTCTTCAAAAAATGTTGAAACGAAAGCGATTGATGAATTTCTTTTTCAAGAAGGCAAGCCGCAAACCTGCCCTTCAAGATATTTTAACTGATATGTTGCACAACAAGGACTCTCAAACCGTTTTCAAATCTAAATGGTTTTGGATAAAGGCTCTTTTGTTTTAGAAATCCTTTTATAGTAATGACTTGTCCGAAACATCATGGGCAGTAAGTTATTAACCATAGAAATGAAATTAGAATGCGATTGTGGAGAAACCTTTTGGTTGCACGATTGGCCTTCAACCACTTTCAACAACATTGAGTGTGCGGTATGTTGGGATAAGGCTAACCCTGCACCCGAACCTAAAGGTTCTATCAGTCAGCACGAATTGAATTTCGGTTGAAGTTATTAGATAGTCGGGTGGATAAACCCTATCTATGAACACACCTGCGATTATTCGTGAGTATGCCGCAGAAGATTTATCGTGGATGGATGGTATCATCCTTTTTGCCGCCGCTTCTGCACTTTTCCGCTTCAGCCAAGATGTTCAAGAGAAGTATTTATTCCCCAATAACCCCGATAAAAGTCTGTGGGCATCAGCAATCATTGGTGTGGGATTGCTAATGCTTCGTGGAAAAGACCTCAAAGCAATTGTGCAATAAGTAATCTTCATAAACCCTAAAGGTTTTGGATAGTTCATGGCGAGAGCGCATACGATAGGCAGAACGGCTTCTAATGGCGACCAAGTGTGGATTATTGGAACACCGCATTTCCTTGAAGCATGGAGTGAAAACCGATATGGTAAATCAAGAAGTGTTTCACTTCAAGAGCAATTAGGTTCGTGGACTTATCCTCCCAAAGTGGGATTCTATGAATCCATGATGGATGCACCGATAGACCAAACTTTCTATGCAGTAGTGCGAAAGCGAAGGGGATTAAAGCCAATAGCCTTCATTTATTTCCGCAACATCAAGAATCATATTCGTGGAGGGCGAAGGGAATTGGAATTGATTTCTGCTACGCCGCCCATTAGAGGCCAAACAGAAGGTATCAACCTTGAAACCTATCACGACCATGCCGATACGGAAGAATGGGGAAGCCTCATTTGGGGTTATTGAAGCAGTTAAATATGCCTTCGGACAATGAGAAGGCATGGTAGCGTATGCTGAATACATCAAACGGCTTCACGCTGATGCTGATGCTATCTATGAGGTAGCAGAAGAAGCCCGTTCCAAAGGACATGACCCACGAATGTCTGTCGAGATTCCAAAGGCAAAAGACTTGGCCGACAGGACTCAAAAATTGTTGGATTTCCTACACCCTCGTCAAACCGCAGAACAGATTAGAGAATTGACCGCAGAACACGATGGAAACCGTGAAAGGGTTGCGATTGAGATTGCGAAAATTGTCTGTGCTGAATCTTATTTGTTTGGTAAAATTATTGATTGTTCCGACTGTGGCGGAAGTGGTGAAATCAAGAAGGGAAGTTGGACTTCGGAATGTTACGATTGCGGAGGTTCGGGTAAATCAATGGGTTTCAAAGATGAAATCGGGGTTTCTGCTTGGAGGGACACGCTGAAGGAATTTGGAAAGCAAAAAACAACGGGGCTTTGGAAACCCGCCGAAGATTCTCAATTCTTATCCGAGTTAGCAATTTATCATGGTGTCTGTGCGGGATTGGCTGTCTTGACCGAAGGAATCCTCGTAGCACCCCTTGAAGGTGTCGTATCGGCACGATTCATTACGAATACTGATGGGAGTCCATCTCTTGCTATTTCCTTTGCAGGGCCAATTCGTTCTGCGGGTGGAACAGGCCAAGCACTTTCGGTTCTAATTGCTGATATTCTTCGGCGTGATTTTGATTTGAAGAACCCCATTATGTCATTTGAAGAGGTGGAACGCTACAAAGAGGAAACAGGTGCGTATGCGAGAGGATTACAACACCGACCCTCTAATCCCGAAATTGAAACCATTGTGAAATCATGTCCGATTTACATTGATGGTGAAGGGGTGGGTGGTGAAGTGACAGGTCAGCGTGATTTGCCAAGAGTCAAAACTAATAAAGTGAGAGAAGGTATGCTTCTCGTTGTTTGCGAAGGATTGGTTCTCAAAGCACCCAAAATCTTGAAATATGTGGACGCTCTCGGCCTCGATGGTTGGGAGTGGCTACGGCCATTCGCCAAAGGTTCTTCAAAAGGGACAAATAATAAAGTCAAACCGAATAGCAAATTCATTTCCGATGTTCTCGCAGGTCGTCCCATATTCTCCCTTCCTATGGAAACAGGTGGGTTCCGATTACGCTATGGTCGGTCACGATTGGCGGGATTGGCTACCACTTCACTACACCCTGCAACCATGACGGCTCTATCGGGCTTTGTAATCATTGGAACACAAATGAAATATGAAAGACCCGGAAAAGGAACGGTATCAACACCCTGCGACTCTATTGATGGCCCATATATTCAATTCAAAGATGGTTCGGCAAGAACCATTGAGCATTTTGATGATTTGGAATTACAATATCCGACAGACCCCGATTATAAGATTGAGCAGATTTGGGACTTGGGTGAAATCCTCATTCCTGTGGGAGAATTCTTGGAAAACAATCACATACTTCTTGAAAGCCCGTATGTGAAAGAGTGGGCTGAACAGGTTTGCGAATCAAAAGGATTGACATATCCCGAAACATTTGAGGAAGCGATGAAGCAGGTTGAGTTAGGATTGCCATTAGCACCTTGTTATCTTCCCTTCCTCTCCGACATTGATGAAAACGACTTCAAGACCCTAATGGGAGGGCTTAATGCGAATGGTGAAATCCTTACAGATGAAGCCCGAATCATTTGTTATCGGTTGGCTGTCAATGTTGAATGTGGGAAAGAACAAGGGAAATATGTCCTTGAGGGGAAAAGAGCAGAAATACTGATTCATTGGGCTAAATGTGGGAATACGATTCTCCCAACCGGGAATCTGTTAGCGATGAGAGCATTAGGCCCATCATTAAAAAGCATAAATTTCCGCCCAAGAGTTACTTATCGTATAGGCGCACGGATGGGAAAACCCGAAGGTTCAAAACATAGAGAAATGAAACCACCAATTCATACAATGTTTCCTGTGGGACACAAAGTTAGTTCTAAGAGATTGGTTTCCGATGCCGCAAAACGAGAGGATGCTATGCAGATTGGAATTAGAGTATGCACCAAATGTAGTGACTTTACTACGAAAGGTTCCTGTTGTGGAATCGAAACTGTGTTTCACGGTAATGAGTGGGTCGGTAAAGAAGATGATTTGTGGGAAGAGATTGCGCCTAAGCATTTATGGGAAGCGGCCTTGAAGCAAGTCCATGAAATAGAAAACCAAGATGATGATGCAGTATTCGGTGAAAAGAACGCTGTAAAGAAGACAGGTTCAAATCCTCCTGTAAAGGGAGTCAAAGGTATGAATAGTCGAGAAAAGACGAGTGAAAATGTTATTAAGGGAATTTTGCGTCACAAGAATGACATCTCCACCTTCCGTGATGGAACAATTCGTTTTGATATGGTGGATATTACTATGACTCATTTCAAACCTGTTGAAATCGGAATCACTGTGGAACAGGCAAGAGAATTGGGCTACGAAGTGGATGACGAAAATGAGGTCGTTGAATTGAAGCCCCAAGATGTTGTCATCCCTATGAATTGCACGGAGGGATTAGTCAATACTACAAAGTATATTGATGATTTATTGGTCACTCTTTATGGTATGGATAGATTTTACAAATGTGAAACCTACGAAGATTTAGTAGGTCATTTGATTATGGGGATTGCACCGCACACTTCGGGGGCAATTCTTTCCCGAATCATTGGATTCGCTGATATTAAAGGACATTATGGACACCCTTATTTCCATGCGGCAAAGCGAAGGAATTGTGATGGTGACATTGATGCAATTTTGTTGCTCTTGGACGGCCTTCTTAATTTCTCAAGGTCGTTCTTATCTGCACATAGGGGTGGCTTGATGGATGCACCTTTGATTTTGACCACTACTATTGTCCCTACGGAAATAGATAAAGAGGCATTGAATGTTGATACTATGTTTCAATATCCGCTAATCTTTTATGAGGGGACAATGAATAGACCTGTGGCTAAGGATGCAACAAAAAGTCTTGGAATTGAAACTGTCGAAGTTAGGTTAAAAAAGGGGATGAATCCCTTTGAAGGATTTGGTTATACACACGAAACCACCGATGCTTGCCAAGCCCCGAAAAACAATCCTTACAATACATTGGAATCAATGAGGGAGAAAACAATGCTACAATTTGAATTAGGGACAGTATTGAGGTCGGTTGATAATGAGATTCAAGCAGGGAAATTGATTAACCGCCATCTAATCCGTGATATGCGAGGAAATCTAAGGGCTTATGGACAACAGAAAACCCGATGCACAAAATGTGGTGCGAGTTACAGGCGAGTCCCGATTGCAGGTAAATGTATCACGGTCTTGAAAAAGGATGCGGAGAATCCATTGACAGGTGAAATAGAAGATTTGATTTGTAATCACAAACTGATTTTGACTGTTCATCACGGCTCGGTGAAAAAATACGATGGCTTGATTGCATATATCATTGAAAAATACGGTTGTGACGATTATACGAAGAATCTATACCACTTGGTATCTTCATGGGTTGCTGATACATTTTCAACTGATGAGGAAACAACACAACGCCGATTAGATGATTTTTGAATAACAATCTTCATATATGGGTAGTCTGTCCGTGAGTCATGGCTCGCACTTACCGCAACCGCTACTTCTCCCCACTTGACCGCCGCATTCGCACCCTTGAGGCTGATGTTATTTACAGTAGCAAGGCTAACAACCGCATTCGTTCTCGCATTCACGCACACGAAGACCTTCGCCACGCTTGAGTAATCTTTATTAACCCGTTCCGCCTACGAAGGGATATGACTAATGCAGAATTAGATGCTATGATTGAGCAGGTTGCGGATTTCCGAAAGGATTACGATAAATTGATGGATGCGGTGCATTATCTTTCTATTGCTAAGGGCAACGCACTTGCTGAATCGGACGCTTTCGCACGACTGAAAGCCATTTATCAAGCAAACCAAGACAAGTGGGGCGGTTAAACATGGGTTCTTCAAGCAAAGGCACACGATGGACTAATCAATATGTTCACGATAACCCCGACAAAGAGGTTTTTCCGTATGATTGTGTTCCTCCAAACCGTTCAACAGGGTCTTGGACTCAAGGCGTAAAAGCATGGGAAAAGAACGATGGTTCTTCTGCCGACAAATGTGTTGGATGGTTTCACCCACCCCGACCTCGCAACAAGGGTCATAAGGGCCGCTACAAGAGCAATCTTCGGGTGCGTGGGCTATCAACCCCCACCCATGAAGAAGAATAGGCTTTAGATAGCAAGGGAATGAATGTTAATTCATGTCCAATTTGATTCAAGGTAGCGAATCCTCCGATGAGATGGCCGCACCGACTCCCAACGATATTAGCGGGGCTGTAAAGTTTGTTGCTATGATTGTTGGTGGACTTCTTGCGATTTTGGGAATTTCCACTATGGATATGTTTTCATCAAAGAAAAAAGCCGCTTCGGATTCAAAGGATGATGAGGAAACTCAAGCCGATTATGAAAAGGACTATCTCGATGAAGAGGTATCGGAAGAGGCATTAGACGAACATACAGTGGGATTGACGAGTTAATTACGGCGTTTCGGTGCTTAACCACCTAAATACACACTCTATGACGGCCCTGATGCACTAATCCGTGTCTTCATCTTTTTCGGGAATAACTGCTTCTAAGCGATGAATGATTCTCAACATTTGCATCATACTTTCCTTGCCTTGTGCTGAAACTTGATTAACAAGATTCAAAAGCAATTCGGCATCCTCTTCTGTTATTGTGATGGAAACTTCTTCGGACATGGATTATCCATTGTTGGATTACCTGTCTAAATGTTCTCATCAACCGAGAAGTCCATAACCTCTTAGTGCTGTATAGAGTAAATCAATCCATTGTTGAGTTGCGATGATAGCCCCATCGTTAGCGTTACCTGCGGTGGGGCCGGGGAGTCCGGCGGGTGATGGAACGGATATGTCTTGAATAACGGGCGTAATCCCATAGAAACCAAGTTCGCTTGTTCCATCCACACCATGCGCCAAATTACCTGCGATTGTGAGAAGTGTCCCATCAAAGAGAAGATTTGCTTCACCGATTAGTGCATTTGCACCTGTGACCGTAGCAACAGTGTTATTTGTTGAACCCGATAGCGTAACGCCTCCACCTGTTCCATTTGCGGCGGCTGTAAGCCTTCCTTGAGCATCAACAGTAATGTCGGCATTTGTGTAAGCACCTGCGGCTACTGCTGTGTCTGCTAAGGCGGGTGCGCCATCACTACGCATAAATGTAAGGGCCGTTCCAACAACGGCAAGTGGGCCGACTTCTGCGGTTGGGTCTGCGGCTGAAACACCTGCGGCGGCTTCAAGATTGATTCCACCTGCTGTATTGGTAATTGTAACGGTTGCACCTGCTGATGCGAGCGTGGCTAAAACGGGGTCTGCACCTGTTGAGCCTACTACTAATTGACCATTCGTTGCCTGTCCGAGAGGTGTAATAGCCCCCGTCCCCGAACCAAGAAGGACTCCACCATCTGTTAATGTCGTTGCACCTGTTCCACCGTTGGCTACAATTAATGTTCCGGTCATGGTAATTGTTCCACTTGTAGTAATAGGGCCACCGCTTGTTGATAATCCCGTTGTCCCTCCGCTTACTTGAACCGAAGTTACTGTTCCACTACCGCCTCCGCCACCGCCTGTGGTTATGGTCACATGACCTGCGCCATTATTGGCAAGCGTTCCATTGGAAACTGTAATCCAATTAACACCATAAACATCATCTCCGTCATCATTGACACGAAGACCTGCTTTTCCCGTATTTGAACCTGTATATGTATTTCCCATCTTTCATCACCTATCAGTTGGTGACATTTTGAATCTGCACCTTGTCTGTTTCCAAGAATCCCATCTTTTGCTCACTCCAACCTGCGAAACAGGCTTCCATAGTCCCTGTTGTGATTGCTAAACCTGTTTGGTTTGTAACACGGAATACAATCTGCTTTTCAACGAAGATAGGAACATCAAAATTCCACATATCACGCTTTGGAGTTACGGGCGACCATTGGAAGTCTGCCCACTCCATCATCAAAGTGCCATCAACCCATAGTTGATATGAGATACCTGCTGTTGCTGTTGGTGCTTCGGCGTGACCAAAGGATGCAATCTTGTAAAACTCACCAATGGATGCGGGAGTATATGTTCCAATAGTCCCTGCAACGGTTGAACCTGCTTGACCTGTAATGGGGAAATCGGGTGTCCCTGCTTGAGAATTAAGATTTGTGCTGATAGGTTCGGGATTCGCTGTGATAGGATTAGATGGAATCGTAGGTGCGGGTGCGGCATTTACCGCAATAGATACAGGGGTTGTTGAAGCAACCGTTCCTTCGGCTCTTGTTACATTCAAAACGCACATATCAAGATAAGAATTGTTTGGCATATTTGTTGTAGCGAAATCAAAATTCTCCCTTTGAATGATATTGGCAGAAGTCGGTCTTGGAACTAAGAACCACGGATATACAGAAGTGAATAATGCGGATTCTTGATTACCAAGCGATACAGGAGTTTGTGTTTGCCTATCATAAATTGATGGGTCAAGTCCGGGACGCACAGGATGTGCCTTCTCAATATGGCCGGGACGGTTTTGGTCATGGTATGGTTGAGGTGTTGGTTCAACATTGTCACCTTGTTGAGAATAGCCTGTCTGCAACGCTTGTTGCGTCTTATTGTATGGATTCACCGATTTACGGCGGGCCTCATACGGATTCGCAGAATTCTTGGAAGCCATACTAAATCATTATCCGTCTTGTTATCTAAAGGATTGCCGCCAAACGCCATCAGTAACAACGGGGTTTGAGAAATTCATCCTGAAACTGCACTGTCCTACCAAATGAGCAGAATAACAATCAAAACAGCCAAAAATAGAAGAAGTTGAGGAAAAGGTTCGGGGTCGTCATCCCAATTTCTGTGAACCATTACTCATCACCTGTATATTCGTGAGATGTTGCGACACCCTGTAATTTCCTCTCCTTCTTCTTCCGTTTGCGCTCATTTTGCATGATTTGAAGATAGTGTTCAAATGTGTCTGTTTCCAATCCTTTGTTCTTCAACAACATTTGGCGGTAACTTTCAACGGTGCTGACTGTAATGGGAATTCCTAATTGCATCAATTTACGAGCCATCATCGCATCTGTTCCATCAAAGAGTGTATATTCCACATACACAGCGCACAGCATTGTGGAGGTCGGAATAATGTCCCACTCTCCTTGCGAAGCGGATTGCTGAATATCATTGAACAATGTGTAACGAACATCAACGGTTTGGTCGGGAAGGACATACACAGGAGGCCATAACTCATAATACGGTTCGTCTTGCACCGCTTGAGGGTATGGGGATGCCGTTCCCGATATGCCCGAAGCCCATATATTTTGCGGGTCTTGATAGTAATTGGTTGTATCTATGACGACATTAACAAACATATTGGGAGGCCACTTGACTAATGCCCTATTGGGTGCTACGCCACTTATCACGAATCCATACGGGCTGATTCCGGGTGTGCAACGAACCTTTTCCAAAACAACAAATTCATTTTCCTTTACCAATCCTGTTTGTTGAGCAGGTTGAACATTCCCATATATGCCCCACAGAATAGAATTTTCTGTTCCCGCAGACGGATAGTGAGTCGTTGATGTTCCATCGCCACCATCGCCATAGAGTTCCCAAGTGTAAAGTTGCTTGCGTATTGCCATATTTACACCTTCCTTCGGGCCTTTTCAACCGTTTCGGGGAGTGGGGCTAACCCTGCATAAAGATGAGTGCGTAGGAGGTCTTGTTTGTATTGCCATATATTTTCCACAGTAAGCGGCCAACCTGCATCTGTCAATCGTTTAGCCACGATAGAATCTGACCCATCTATGAGTAAGTATTTGACGAAACATTTATTGACTACGCCATCGCCATCGGATGAGGTTATCGGGTATTGGTATTTTGTGGTAACTTGTATGTCCCATAAGTCGCCGGGACGCACGATAACGGCAGGTTGTAAGCCCTCTTGATAATCATAATTGAGAACCGATGTGTTGAACATAGAAGGTGGCGCAGAATACACGGTTTGACCATTGGGAAACGGAACGATGTAGCCGCCGATTCCTCCATCTCTTGACGGCACACCATCGGGGTCTTGAAAGTATTTAGTCGTATTCACAACAATTTGAGCATGAAGACTTGGAGGCCACACACCGATTGAATCAATGACGATAAATTGATAGGCTTTCAGTTCTGCGGGCATATCAAGATTATTCCCTATATCACCATTGAAAATACTAACTGCCTTGTTCATAGGCAAAGCGTGAGTGTAAAAAGAACCAAGAGCCGTAACAGGATATTGATTCAAAATGACCGACTTGGTTTGAGAATTCGTCACATTACGCCATTCATAGCATTGACGGCGAAGACTCATAGTAGTCAATTATCGCTGTTGTTATCTAAATGATGTGTTCAAACACCACGATAACCGGGAGGTGCTTTTTGGATAGCCAATTCACCGATTAAATCTATCACAACGGTTTGATTCTTTGCCGCCCCAACCGCACCCGTAATTGCTGAAAGTGTGGTCACAGTAACCCCTAAAGGCTGTTGGAATAGGACAAGCACAGGGGATGGGAACATAAGGATTCCGCCACCGTTAGCGATGTTGTTAGCCAACCATGAAATATCGAATTGATTAGAAGGAACATTGTTTGCACCGACTTGAATAGAAACTGCGAAATCATTATCAGCCGCCGATGTTACACCTGCGGAATCTGTCACACGGACAGCAATTCCATATATTCGGACTTCTTCGTTATTTGCTTGGTTAGTGTAAATTGAAACGACTTGACTTGTGTTAGCGGCGATAGTTGCGCCACCATCTCCTGTGTCTGCGTTAAAATTATACCGTGTGGTATAGATTTCGGGTTGTGGGTCTTGATTAGCCATTATCGCACTTCCTGTATCTATCAATTGTTGGTCTTGTTATCTAAAGGTTCATGCTCGGACGCATCGGCATCCTTTTCACCCTTATTCGGTAGTAGGGGGTTTATGACTAATAGGAAGGCCAACAGAATGATTAAATCAAGGAGGATAGCAAATGGGCCGAGCCATTCAAGGTCTTGAAGAATTAGGGGTGTTAAATCTATCGGGTGAACGAGTCCATATCGGATGTATAACCATAATACCCAAGTCCATGCAATCAATGATAAAATACAGACACCAAGCGTGGCTTTTTTCATGCAAATAACTCCCCTTCATCTTTTACTTCGGGTGCAGGTTCAACCCCCAATTCCTCAAGGGATGGTGGCTCAACATTTTCTTTATCAAGATAGGCACGGAAGAATGCGTAGGCTTTTGGGATTACATCATCTAACTCTTCTTCGACATTTCGACCCTTTTCTTCGGCCTCTTGTATTACAATATGCCGTATTTGAGTGAATAAACGCACCGTTTTGTAAAAATCTTCGTTGAATACGCCTCGATAGACCTTCGCCATTTTATCCGCATTGAATTGAACGAGGATGGCCCCGACTATGGCACAAGTGGAAACTGCGGCGGTGAAACCGAGTAGCAACCATTCCAAATAAGGGGTTTGGTCTATCATTAGCGGGATGGTTTGAATGACTACTATGATAATGATGGAAAGGGTCATCAATTGTTTCCCTGTAAGGTAGTCTTGATTGGCTATTTGGTCGTAAGCATCTTCACTCATAGTCAGCACTCCCAAATAATAGGTGTTTGTTGATTGTTTTAAGGTATTTATAACCGTATGTTGTCATCTCCCTAACGACTTTTTTCGTCCAATTGCCTGTGCGGTCTATGAAAAATAATTCTGCACGGAAAATTCCTTGATTGTGTAGCATGGAAAAATCCGAGTAAGAATAGAGATTTAATGCTTTGTCTTGATAGTCAATTTTGGGAAAAGTTGTAGGAACAGTAGTCATTTCTTCAATCATTTGTGGAGGTTCTCTTAGCATGGTTTCCAATTGTTCCCATTCCATTTCCCACATCCTGTCCCAAAAATCCTTAGAGGCGTAGTATTCGGGGCCAAGTGACCTTTTGCGGTCATCAATGAATGCAATTTTACGATGGAGAGTGTCAATAATGATTTTGTCCTCATCGTCCATACAGAAAGATAGTATCGGTTGCTATCTAAATCTGTTGTTCAATTTTGGTAATGGCCCATCCCGAAAGTGTGGATGCCACGACCACGATTCCCGCCATTGTTAATAATTTTTTCCCCGTAGGTATTCGGAAATTCGCCCATGTGAACGGAATTCTTTTAGTTTCAGTGATTCCGTAATTGTAGTGAATCAAAGCCTCCGTCATAAAGACTATAAATGTGACTCCTGTGACGACCACAAAATGCGTTCCTACCTTAGTCATAATTTTCACCATTTAGCATAATGTCGGAGAGTGCCGCTACGATAATAATTGGCGGCATAGCAAGCAAAACCCAATCGGAACGGGTAAATACTTGGTATGGAAATCCGTAGGATTTGTAATTTCTCATCCCATTGATTACCATTGAGGAAAAGAATGCCATTGAACCTACTGCGGGAATTACCCATCCTCTCCATGCTTGACGAGCCTGTTCGTTGGCTTCTGCGATTGGGGCTGATGCCACTTCTGTAATCTTTTTTGCTTCGTCAGCACTTTCGGGCATGATTGATTCACCTTACTTGTGTTTTCGCCACCAAAGCCCACTAACCACAACGGCTGTAACTGCCAAAGGAACCATATTGTCGTCTAAAAAGGTCTTTACGCTTGTCTGCCCTGTTTCTTCAGCACCAAAAAGGGATTTGAATTTTTCCCAAACTGAAGGTTCGTGTTGTGCTACTGCATCGTGAGAAACCCAAATAGTAGCCCCTTCTTTACAGCCGAAAACATTAGACCAAAGAGGATTACAAGTGCGCTGTTGATATGCGTTCATCGCACCTGCGCCGGGTGCTGAATCAAGGTATGCTAATGCTTGAGAATCTGTGGAATCCCATTTGACAACCGAGCCACCTTCTAATGTAGTAGGAATTCCCGCCGTATAGGGCTGATAAGCATTTCCATCTTGGTCTAAGGTCGTAAGTGTTGGAACCCATGCCATCCACGGACTTGATGATTTCCCCTTTGAAATAGGTTCTCCGCCGCTTGTGTAACCAATGACCTCTTGTTGCGTGACTGTGCATGGAGGAACAGCAGGGTCGCATCCCGCAGGGGTATGAACCGTGAGAGTTTGAGGCCCGCCCAAGTAATCCTGTGAGATTTGATAACCCGTCATGGAAGAAGTTTGTCTTCCCTGCTATCTAAAAACATTCATTCGTAATCACGGATGGCAAGACCGACAGGGAAGCGAGGAACGCCATCATCTGTCATTTCAAAATATCGCACCGTCAAGGTTGAACCAATATATGAATCGGCAGTATCAAACCACAGTGTCCGTTGTTCCCTTGTCCCTTTTGGCCGTGCCTTGAAGATTTGTCCATCTTCGGTCATACATTCCCAAATAACCGTCCCTCTATCATTTCCTGTGCCTTCGTAATAGCCCACAATCTCGAATTCTTGGTCAAAGAATTTCTTGTATTTTTGAAGATTTTTAGACCTCCTGTTCAACCCATATTCTCCGCTATTGTTTCGCACCATTATGCCCTCATATCCTTCCTTTACAAACTCTTCATGGTATTTCTCCACATCACTTGGGTTCTCAAGTCGGATATTTTCAGTAAGAATAAGGTTTGGTTTGTTTGAAAATTGTTGTGCTAACAAGACCAAGATATTGTAGCGGTCAGCGAATCCTTTTGAGGGATTGGCAGGGTCATAAATGTCGTATAGACGGTATGAAATCTGCTTCAATTTATCTTCGTCACCTGCATTAAGGGTTTCCCTTCGGACTAAACCGACAACCTCTTGGAAAGTAAGTGTATCGGAATACAATTCACCGTCAAGAAATCCGCCATCGGGAATATCTTTCAACCCTGCAATTTGTTGTCGCAAATGGTTCATGTGGGGGAATTCTTTACCCTTTCGGGATTTCAACGACACCTCGCCATTATCCTCTATGGAGGCCAAACATCTAACCCCGTCAAACTTTCTTTGTCCAACGGCAGGGAAGTGTATATCGTGACCTCTTTGGTTGAAGTCAAGTGCAAGCATAGGGCGCATAACAGTAATCGTTTGGGCTTCGTTAATGGTATCAAAATAGCCCTCATCACGCTTCTTATTCCGCTTTGAATCTAATTGGAATACTGCTTGCTGTTTTGCATCACGCTTTTGTTTCCCATGATAAATAATTTTCGGTCTATTTCGGGTCTTGTTTCCGTGCAGTAATCCTGTTTCCACATAGAATAAAAATCGGCCACTTGTGCCTTGAGCAACCCATCCTCTCCATGAGCGTATTTTGCCCTTAGAATCTTTTTTATAGAGCGTATGCTCTTGCACTACCGTCATAATAGACCCTTGTATGAACGACTATAAAAGGGTTTCGTTCACAAATCGAAGCGTTCAAACAGTTTCCCTAATTTGTCTTTTCCAAGCACAACCGCAAGGGCAATACCAATCGCAGTAGCAACCACCATACCCTTCACATTCTTGGATTCTGCATTAAATGATTCTTCTTCACTTCCTGTTGGGTATTGGCATTCTTCGCACAAACCATATTTGTTCATATCTTCCAATGGATATTGATGCGAGCAACCTAAGCAATCGGCTACCTTAATTCCTTCTTCTGCCTCATACTGTTCACGAATTGACAAAGCCATAGGTTCATCCATATTACTTTTCATAAACTTTTTCTTAAATTGTTCTAAATTCATAAGAAGGTGACGCTTTGACATGGAGTAGGATTCTATGTATTCATCGTAAAGTTTTAACCACCCATCTTCATCAGTCATTTCTTGGAATGCGTGATGCCTAATGCCGAAATAATGGGGGTCTTCAAGACAAGTTAAACAAAGGCGAACTTGATGTCCGGCAACATCCCACAATTCGGGATGAGGTTTCAGT
>TARA_R110002110_G_scaffold356531_1_pt1 | contig 15347 bp, 24 predicted proteins | sample TARA_R110002110 | Tara Oceans TARA_R110002110 (sample SAMEA4397330) | marine metagenome | biome: Polar Biome; feature: [SRF] surface water layer (ENVO:00010504); material: water (ENVO:00002006), including particulate matter (ENVO:01000060) such as... | depth 5 m
CTTTAAGCAATATATTGGCGAGGCTTGGGTTGATCAAATTGATGGGACCAATGAAATCATTTAAGCATTACACTAGCGATAGATCCACACTAGACTTTTCTGATTATATCATAGAAGGCGTAGAAAATAGCCTAATTGTTATCGACGTACAGCCTGAATACGAAAGTGCCATACCGTTTAATATGCAAACATTTACAAATTGGCTTAACACCAAAGAATTTAAAAGCATTACATTTTTATTTAACGGTGCTGATACACTAGGCATGATCAGTGAAGGTGATCTCAAGATGTGGTACATGGAACATGGACTTGACGAAGATGTAATTTACTCTTCAGATTGGTATGACAAGGGTTATGCATTCTTTAGATATTGTATGGATATTGGCATTGATGAGAGTGACATTGTTTCCTTGGTTGTATACATGAAGGAAAACGGTATCAATGACTCAAGAGAAATTGATGAGAGTGTATGGGATGCGTTTGTTGAAAAGTATGATGCGGGTGATGTTAGAGAACTAATGGAACACGCTGATGATATGATAAACATCCCTGATGTTATGGAATATTTAGAAAGGTTGGGTAACAACCTTATCATTGTAGGCGGTGGGGCAAACGAATGCCTAAAGGAAATAGAGATAGCTCTACAAGCCAATAGGCAGTCATTTAATAGAATTTCTGAATGGGTATATTAGTAGCGAAGTATTGGTAGTTTTGGTAATGGTGATTCAGAAGTATCTGGCTTAGTATGCACATAGATGTTTAGTTTTCGATTCTTAACATCACGAATTGAAGCGTCCCACGCCGAGGACAAGTTATCATATCGTATATCATCCGCACCATCCCCACCATAGTAGCACTTGCTGGATTCAATAAGAACATATTGGTCAAACCTACGCTTCTTCATAATTACTTTCCGTATGTATACGTAGTCTTTCCGTCTTTCTTAGTTACCTTTTTTGCGCGTGTCTCGACTTCTCCAGACAATGTAGGGAAGTTGGTCCAATACTTATTAAAGTCAACGTCCGTTCTCCAATCATCACCCTTACCCGCACCGCTACTCATATTATTTACCCGCCATTCTAGTTATTAATGTTTCAGCGTGTTCAGTGGATTCGAACAATCTCTTTATATTTCCACCGCTAGACTGAAATATATATTCCACGCCTGCCTCGTTTGGGCATATATGATACACTCTATATGTCTCCCCTAATTTAAAGTCCAATTTAGCCTTAGCTACCTTAAACATATATCCTGGTACAAATTTCATATCTCTCCTTATATGTTAATATTTTTATATAACACTTTTGAGCTGGTGACAATGTGGTCAACAACCCCATGCTCTAAGCATTCTTTAGCATTTAAGAACGTGTCACGCCCTCGCATCTCAGAAAGCTTCGTTGTTGTTAGGTTTGTATATTTAATGTTGAGTTTTTCCCAAATTTCCTTTTGCAGACGTTTATTTTCTTCAACACTAACTTCAAGGTCCGTGAGGCTTCCATATACGCCAGCGGTAAATTCGTGTATCATTACACGAGAATTTGGTGTAATGAACCTCTTGCCCTTAGCGCCGCTCACCAATAGTAATTGGCCACAACTCATGGCTTTGCCAATACAAAGAGTGGCAACATCACATCGCAATAGTTTCATGATATCATGTATAGAAACAAAGCTATCTACAACACCACCATATGAATCGATTATAAGTAGAATATCCTTAGATGGGTTTGCGCACTCGAAACTAAGCATTTTGGCAACAACCATTTCTGCCTTCATTTCATTGAATTCGCCGCTCATGTATATGATTCTATTAGCATCTAGGGCACCCTTTTGATCATCAATTAACATCATTATATTAGTTCACCACCTGTTAGTTCTCTGTAAATTAAAACACTAGTAGAATCGACATATTCCTCCAACGCTGGATGTTTAATATGTGTACCACTAAACTTTTTTCCTTTTACCTCAGCCTTATCGCCTATGATGTTTATACCATCAAATAACGCTAGCCAGCGAGATAATTGGAAAACGCTCATGTCGTCCATTATGCCCTTATCGTCAAGGGCTTTGGTATCTTTATTCATGCACTCACACTTCCTTTATCTCGTTTTATTTTTCGTTTAATCATATTATCAACATACGTATTGATAAATCCGTGTAGATATGCTGCTATATTTTTACTATCCATATTCTTATCCATCTTTTCGACAGACTTGGCTAACAAAGATAACGCAACTTCTACGGCTTTAAAATTTTCTGCAAGATCTTCTGGTGGAATCTTCTTTTCAATAAGTTCGTTACTTATGGATTCCTTTACAAATTTGCCCATTCTAGCAAGAAGTTCGGAAAGACTATAATCTTCTTTACCAAAGTTTGCTGTTAGGCTTCCACCGTTATACTTTCCTAGGGATAGTGGCGAGCTTCTTTGCCAAAAGTCTCGTGATGCCTTATCGAAGTCTTCCTTATATTGGTTCGAGTAAACATCCCGTACTGGAATTTGGGTCGCTTTAGCAGCGTAGTTTTCTACGACCTTATAATTTTCACTCTCGAAATTACCAGTATATTCTTCTATTGGGGACTTTCTAGTCTCCTTATACTTCTTTTCGTTTATGGCCTGTTTAGCGAAATCATCCATCGGTATCACCGTCCAAACTGTTGAAAATTTCGGCGGCTTCTGCTTTAGGCATTATTGGCATAGTGATTCTGGCAGTACTTGATTCTATGATAACAGCGTTTTTCTCTCCGCAAGCCTCACAGTTAAATGAGTTATCCCTATCAAGCATGATCTTAGTTAGGTTTGCTGTTCCACAATATGCGCAAGTTGTGGGAAGGTATTGAATAGCTTCCGCTAGGGCATTTGCCGAATCAACTTTTTCCATTTCACGAAAGGTTTTTTGGTCTACAAAATAGTTGAATAATGTTCCAACCACTAGCTGTAGTGCAGTAAGTATACAAAATACTGCCAGATAATTGCTCAACGACATTCCCCAAAACAGTGCTGGAAGTGCGCCAACAGCAGAAATAACAGCAATTAATAGTGACGACCCTAATATGATTATGAATTTACCCATTATACTTCCTTGTAAGTTGTATACTTATCTCTGATGTTTGTATGAAAGAATTTTCCATATGAATCCGACATAACCATTGACTCTATAATGGTAAGAGGAACATCATTGTATTGATAACGGTGTCCCGCTGTAAATTCTATTGAAAGACATCCAAGAGGAATATCAGTACTTAGACCCGCATCACCACTGGAATTGCGATTCCAGTCAACCTTACTTATTAGTGTACTTTCACTAACGCACATACTTATATTGTTTAGCATATAACTCTCCTATTTGTAATATAGTAACACTTATGATAACCCTTGTCAACTAAAGAGTTATAGAATCTATCGACATTGCCGCTTTTGAAATATTGCCCAAGCTTGATGCTATCGTATCATGAACCTTTTTTAACACTTCCTTTTGTTCAGGCGTAAGAGCAACATCATTTTTTCTAATAGAAATATCTATAATTGATTGGGCATTTTGCAAACTTTCTCCAGATTTAGCAATATGGTCTAGTACAGTATCTAGAGGATATGGTTTAGATCCATGTGCTTTGGCCTTCTTTGATTCCTCGTTACCAATGTCTCGAAGATCAATACCTGTCCTACCACCTTCATCTCCAGGAGATGAAAACCCTTGTAGGCCACCGCCCTGAGTTATAGAACTTGGGGAAGAAGTGCCCATAGCTTCAGAAACATAATTAGAAGTTTTCTTCTTCTTAGGTTTAGGTATCGCTTTGACCTGTTCTTCTGGTATTAGAACCCGCTTTAGGGCATCTTGAAAAGAGTTGCTTTCTTTCATTAATCGTCTTTCTTTACAGCTTTAGGTGCTGGTATAGTCTTTTCATCTAAGCGAGCCATTCTGGTGCATCTAGGACAAACCCATCGACACTCAGTATATATGCTTCCATCTTTCTTCTTAGAAGAACTTTCTCTTCCACTAAACGGCCCGTAACCACAAGCCGAACAATTTATATGTGTGTTTCTAATGAATATTCCCATGTCACTCTCCTTTAAGGACAAAAGATTTAATGGCTTCAAATACTTCGCTAGAAAGTTTAATTGCCATTTCTTTTGAGTCTACTTCTATACCACCCTCAGATGTAAGTTTAATATGTACATCTTTCTCATTACCAAACTTTCCGATATTATCATCTGGTTGGATGGGTTTAGAAAGTGCACATGATTTATTTGAAACATTATTACTATCTGGATTTAGGGCCTTTACTTGTCCCATTAGAGAATCCATAAGATCCCCAATTTCCATCTCACATAATTGTTCATATCTCATATAACTGGCACCTTCACAAGTATTTATACAATTTCCCCAAATTAAAAGGGTAGTTCGTCTAAAATTTGTAGTAAAGGTGATTTTTCAAAGGCTCTCTTCCATAATGTTACGTCCTCTATCATGTCATAATATTTATATTCTTTACATAATACATTAAGTTTATCAACATCAAATTTAACATCTTTATGTTGGTTAAGCTGTAGATTATATGCTTCCAGTTCCTTTTCTCCTGCCAATACATAACCAATACTTAGGTCCATAAGTTTTAGATTTCGTTCAATGATAGCAATCATTTCATCGTCTATCGGCTCACTTTTTTCAATCCATTTCTTGGCTAGTATTTTAGAGTTGACAGGGCCGAACCCCTTAATGCCCTCAATGTTATCTGACTTATCTCCTAAGATTGCTTTATAGGGTAAGAAGTGTTCTATGGGCATTTCCATAATAGTATCAAAATTATTATGGTCTATGGTTAATTTCTTTTGCGGATTATATACACAAGTCTTACTATCGATCAACTGTAACATATCCTTGTCAGTAGTTATCACGATGTTACTTCCGTCAAGTGTTGTTGATAGCCACGATATAATATCATCAGCCTCCATAGTCCATGGATACAAATTTTTACAACCTAACGCATGGGAAAGTTTATGAGTGATTGGTTGTGATGCATACACCTTCTCAGCAAGAGACTTATCTCGTTGGGCCTTATATTCACCTTCTCCAGATAATTGTCTAAAGTTCTTTCCCCGCAAAAGTTTTTTATCCCATGCAATGTATATGTCTTGGCTGTTATACATGGATGCATAAGATTGTACTTGTGATAGAAACTTTTTGGTTGTGCCATCAACCTCGCGATCACTTGTATAATATGAACGCCATAGTAAACTTGATCCATCAATTAGTAGATTCATCTAACCCTTCTTTTCGTTTTAATCTTTCGGCGTGTTCACTGCAACATAGCTGATATAGTTCTGTTGGCACGATTCGTATTTTGTCTAAGATACCATTTTTTAGTCCGTCTGTCACGTCCTTTTCTGGAATACTCATGACTTCCATGCCACCGTCCATATCCTTGCCACCGATAGCGATGGCTGCAAAATGTCCGTCTTGTGGAAATTCTTTAGGTCTTATGAATAATACACAAGCCCCAAGGTGAGTTCCCTTAGTAATGGCGTATAGAATACGAGCTTTGGGTTTAGGGTCCGACTTTCTTAATAGGTTTTTTAGTAGTTTCATATGTATATATTACACTATTTTATACACCATTACAATAAATATCTTAAAGGAATACCATTATGACAAAGAAAAATACCGCTTCTAGTGAACCAATAGTAAAAAAGACACGTAAAAAGCGTGGGCCATATAAGAAGAAATCTAAGGTTGTGGCGATATCAGCCAAAAAACCAAGCAAGAAAATCATTGTTGGAGATGTTATAGTTACCAACCTAACAAATCATTTTGCCAATATTATTGATGGTGCTATAGCCGAAAAGCGAAGATTGGTGAAATCTAAGGAATACAAAAACAAAAAAGGTAAGAAAAATAAGTATGTTATTAATCCTGATGGATCTATAAAGTCTGGTAAAAAATCTAATAGTGGTAAGAATATAATAAATGTTCACTACAATTAGTATTCGCCACGCATTGCTTTCTTAGCCTGATCCTTACCTTCTTTACGTTCCTTACGTTTCTTTCCGCCCTTTTTATCGGACTGCATAACGCCAGATTTGCCAGCACCAGCCATAGAAAATTCAGCACCTCTAGATAGGTTTGTCTGCAAATCCTTTATTGTCTGTTTCTTTTTCTTATTCTTAGCCATCTCTGTTATAAAATATTCCTTAAATGTTGTCATGTAAGTATTTATAACATTTCAGCAAATATTTCCTCTTCTGTTATGATTCCTTTGTATTTAAATCCATTATCCAATGCTATATCGCCCGCTAAAAACGTTTTACCAATCCACCTATCTCTATCCCAACAGTTATCAAGAATATTATATCTCCACTCAATAAGATCATCTTTTGTTATTATTCGTAATCCGTTTTCTCGTACATATAGTCTATATTCGCTCATAGTAACATCCCAAAAACTTCACATTCATCTACATTATTAAGAAATATATAATCTACATTATTAAGAAATATATAATCATCTAGGACATGAAGATCTTCTTCGCCCCACTCATCGTTCTCAGCAACCCACTGTTTCCATGGAACCCCATCCTTAAATTGTACAAGAGTTTTTACGCCATATAACATATATAGTTTAAACCCACAAAAGCTGTAATCTTCTAGATTCATATATTATCCACAAACATTAGATCATTAATTTCCTTCTTTGTCAATACCTTTTTGAATGATAAGTTAGTATCGTCATTTAATAATACCATATTATCATCCTTTGAGGCTTGCCATTCCTGTTCACATATTTTTGAGTATATTATCACTTTGTCATCATTAACTATATATAATGCCGTTACTGTATCATATACATATTCATATAATTTATACATCCTATCCTTGTGGGCAAAGCCCATGGGTACATCAAATCCGCCTAAGCAAATTTCTACTATTTTTTATAATATAGCATAAACTATCATATATATCAAGTGGTTTGGTAAATACTTATAAGGAAATAATATGGCAGGTTCATTAATACAATCGGTTACAAATAAGGCGAGAGGTGATAAATTTTTACTGGTAGTGACGCTACCACCAGTACTTAAGGATATCAATACTAGCATTCTAAGCCCCAGAAATCAAGATCAGATACAAGAGGACGCTTTGCAGTTTTCTATATGGGGCGTTGTTGTACCATCGGTTTCTATACCAAACCAGGCTCTTAGGTTTGCTGGTCAGGGATATAATGTCACAGGACAGTCTAGGCCTGAATACCCACCAATTTCAGTTAATTTCACCATTGATAACAACTTTAATAATTATTGGATGTTATGGAAATGGTTGGATACGATGAATAAAATAAAAGAAAGTGGGATGGATTCTCATTTTGCTGATAAAAATATAGATAAAAATCCTACCCTATTAGAAAACAAATATACTGATTATCAAACAACAATGACTGTATACGCTTTAGATGAGTATAACAATAAGGTAGCAAAATTTGACTATTCCAATTCATTTATAACAGAATTGGGAGAGATTAGATATAACTATAGGACAGAAACGGAACTAGAATCAAGTTTTACATTTGTATTTAATCAAATGGATATAACTCTCCTTGAGGGTGGCAGTCCTGCTGGTGAATAGGATAGATTGGATTTTTTACGTTAAACATAATGAAAATAGGTAAATAATTAGGAAAAGGAACACTCTAATAGAGGTTTACCCATTATTTGATAAGGAGATATAGAAATGGCAAGAACAATTGAAAGCCCAGGGATTGAAATTCGAGAGACAGATCTTTCGTTGCGTGCAACATTACCAGTAGGAACCAACATTTTTGTACAAGGTTTCACTGATAGTGGGCCAACCGATGAATTAGTTAACGTAACTAGTATTACAGAATTTGAGCAGATATATGGTCTGCCAACAAATGCGTCCGAACGCTACATGTACCATACCTCAAAACAGGTATTGGAATCTAATGGTAACTTGCTTACTAACAGGCTTCCATACGGTCTAAGTGGTGGTGGTGGATACAGTTCCGAATATAGTGCATTGTTATTCCCAGTAACTATTACTGATACTGTTGATACACATTTATATGATTTTACTTCAAGAGGTGAAGTATTAGATACTATTACCTATGCAACCAGCGGTTACACAGCTAGTGGAACTACTACATATAATCCACTAACTGGCGGAAGCCTTACAGTTGATGTAAGTGGTTCTAGTTACACACTTACAGATAATGGTCTTGGTGTACTATCTGGTGGACCTTCGGTACCAACAATATCTGGTAACATTGTATATGCAACAGGTGCATGGGATATTGATTTCACTAGCCAAGAGCTTTTAACTGTGGGCACTGTAATAAGTGCTGGTTATGTATCATATACTTCTAATATTGATACAACCACATTTGATCAAGGAACCGCTTATGAGATTGGTGAGCCAGTACAGTTTGTATTGACAGATGCCCAACGTATAGCATGGGAATCTGGCCAGATTACTTGGACAAACACTCCTAATGCGGCTTCTGTTAGTGCTATTAATACCTATGACGATATTGGTAATGCTGGTATTATTGTTATTAATGAAATTAAAACATCGGTTAATAATAACTATGGCGGATATTACCTTGGCGTTCATGATAATACTGGTCTAAACGATACAACATATGATTCAATTAGCTCAATTAGCTATAATGATAATGCTACAGTAGGCGATTGGAATACAGTACCTTCTACAATGATTGAAACCTCTCTTACTGGTACAGATCTAAACGATTCAGTATCTGAAGATATGGAAACAATCCCTAGCACTCCTATTGATGGAAGCGAGGATGACGATGTTATTGTTCTTGGTCTGTTTAGATTGCGTCAAAGTACCACAACAACTAATCCTGGAGTGGCCCTACAAGCAGTTCGTAAGGAAGCATTTGTTGGAACTATGGACGCAACTCGTATAGAGTCCCCAAACGGGCAGCCACAATCATACTTTATCGGAAATCAAGTAAATGATGATTCGGTATTCATGAAAGTTAAGATTAACCCCAACCTTTCCAGCCAAACAAGCTGGACACCTGGTGGAGTTACGAAGAAGATTCGTAGCTCTATAGATAAGCTTTATGCAATAGGCCCTCGTGTTGATCCAACTGATTCTTCACTAAAGCGTATTGGCAGCTTGCCAACCAAGTTGTCTAGGTCATTAAGACTTGCTGAAAATAAAGAGCAGGTCCCTATCGACATAGTAACTGATGGTGGTCTAAGCACAATATGGGCTTCTGTTGCTCAACCAGTAACAAATGATAATAATGCTGGGGAATATGATGACACGACATATCTTGACGGTGTGTTCGAAGATGAAGATGGTGGTGATGCAGTGGGTTACCTTGCTGATCAAGATGCTGGTGCGTCATCTAGCGTACAGAACGATTGGGCTGTTGTTTATAACAGACTATCAGTGTTCTGCGGAGAGACTCGTAAAGATTGTTTGTATATCGCTGATGCACTAAAGCACATCTTTGTTCAAGGTGAGTTTAAGACACTTCAGGATAGTAACAAGAACTTTAGTTCACATGTCTACTGGCCATTGAAGAATCTGTTTGGTGCTTCCAATTCCAACTACGCGTGTACTTACGCTAACTGGGTAAAGGTCTATGACGATGTTCTAGGCGCTCATACATGGTTACCATTCTCTGGCTTCGAAGCCAAGATTATGGCCAACATGGATGCTGCACTACAACCTTGGTACGCACCTGCTGGATTGAATAACGGACTGATTACTGGTATATCTGACATTGCTGTTAGCCCTACACAGAAGCAACGCGATCTTATTTATAGGATTTCTGTCAACCCTGTAGTTTACTTCCCTGGAGATGGTTATACCGTCTGGGGTCAGAAGACACTTCAGAAAAAGCCTAGTGCTTTTGATAGAATTAATGTACGTAGATTGTTCTTGGTGCTTGAAAAGGCGACAAACGCAGTTATGAGATACTTCGTATTCCAACCTAACACAGTGTTCACAAGAACTCGTGTTGTTAATATTCTTTCGCCTATCTTTGAGATAGCGAAGACTAACGAAGGTGTATACGATTACCTCATTGTTTGTGACGATAGGAACAACACCTCAGCCGTTATTGATAATAACGAGCTGGTTGTTGACATCTATCTTAAACCTGTTAGAACAGCAGAATTTATACTTGTGAACTTCTACGCAACTAGAACTTCGCAAGATTTTACAGAATTGATATAAGTAACGAACCAGCCTCATAGAAATATGGGGTTGGTTCTTATTATCAATATATAAAGGACATTAGACTAACAAAATATAGACTATAATGGTAAATAATTATAGGTTAATAAATTTAAACCTACGAAATTACTTCAAGGAGAACATGATATGAGTATTCAAAATTTCTATAAGGCTGCCCAAGCTCAAGAATTTGCGAGAGATTTCCAATTTAGAGTTAGAACTCTTGGACCTTTTGTTGAGACCGATTTGCTTTACATTAAAACAACAACACTTCCTGGTAAGGAAATTACCAACCAAGCCGTCCCATTTATGGGGCTAGAATTTAATGTTCCAGGTTCAGTAAAGTATACTGGATCAGAATCATGGGTTATAAACTTCAGATGTGACGAAGGATTAAACATCAGAAACAAACTTGAGAATTGGATCAAGGAGATTTTTGATGATGAAGATAGTACAGGAAAATACGGAGTCCCAACAGAACAGGCTTCTATGGACCTTCTAGGCAAAGACCTCAACCCCATTCGTAGATATAATTTCATCGGAATCTACCCTGTATCACTAGGGCCGTTGAACTACGATATTCAAGGTACTGGCGCACCATTAGACTTTGATGCGACGTTTGCATACCAGTATTGGCGTTTGGCTGAGTAATAAACCACAAATTAAACTAGGAAGGCCTCTATTATTGCAATAGGGGTCTTTTTATTTGTGGATTTTAGGTACTTTGTTCTTAAATAGTTAAGAGGATAATATGATACCCTACTACGAATGGTTTTACAATGTAATTTTAACGTCGGCAAACTCTGTACCTATCCAATCCCAATGGATTGCGTTTTTTACTAATCCCGTTGATTTGAATAGAGCAGCCCAAGTTGGTGGCCTAGAAAATGGTGTTGGTTACTACACACTAGCTGTTGGTGCTGCGATAAACACCGCACAAGGAGGTATGGGGGCTCTATTCGCTAACTCAGTAACCATACCCAGCGAGGGTATGGGCGCTTCTAAACTTGGTCCTGAAGGTTCTGGTATGCTTAAGGGATCAATATCTAATGGTCGCATGGAGATGGAAAACCTTAAAATATCATTTCTTGATACCAACATGTCCTTTTGCGACTATAATCTTAGGCCTTGGGCTATTTACGCAAGTCATAGGTCATTGAAAGATCCAGATGTTAAAACAACTATTACTATTATACAACTAGCAAAATCAGGTGCGGGAAAACCAATGCTTCCAAGAGCTATTTGGACATTCCATGATGCGTGCCCAGTTTCTATCGCAAGCGAAGAGTTCAATTATGGTCAAGATAAGGTTGTTGGTAGGCAAGTTGAGTTTTCATATAATTACTATCTTCTAAATGCTGATCCTGGAATAACAGCATTAAAAACTATTTCTAGTGTATTAAACGGATCCCAATCTAATTATGCATCGCAACCAAAAAATGTTGCTAGGGGTGGACTAACTGGGCATGGAGCAAGTACTATTGTTTCTCCATCACAATCTGATATAACAAATCTTAATGTTAATATGGATACTCAGGCAGTAAATAGTCCAGATGATGATATAATACGTCGAACCGTTAATATTGGTCTTGATATTATTAACGGAAACTCAAACGTTAATATTAAATCGGACGATGCTGTAGTTAGGTTAAAGAATGAGGGCACCGATATAATAAATAGTCTCAAAGATAACGGCGAAGATACTCCAGATCATACGGGAACCACCCAATTTGGTCATGTAGAACAAGTTCCAACAGGCCCCAGTGAGGGAGAGTTAGACCATATTAGTAAGAGACAGGGCGATAATATAAAATCTGGCAAGGTGCCTATTGGCGGAAATTCAAAAGAAAGTACAAAAGATTTATCAGATACCCCATTATTTTTTCCAGGTGATGGCGACGAAGGCCAAACACTTGTTGCTGGTAGAAGGGTTGGCGGTGCTTCTGATACACCAAGTTTTGAATCTAATGGCGACGAAGATCTAATTATAAACAAAGAATTTGATACCCCGATTTTCTTACCAGATGATGGTAATAGGATACAAGAGCGAGTTGGCGGAAGAACGGTAGATGGAGATGTTAATAGTGCGGGTATGGAAATACTTAACCATCAACATGTTCAAGTAGAAGAAACAGGAGATGTTGGTAGAGACATCCCACTACAAATAATAACTAAAAAAGGGTAACCAAGGAGTAAACTATGAGTGAAGAAAGCGTTAAGAATGAAATGGGAAATCTAGAAGATGTTCTAGGAATTATGGATCGAGTAAATGAGGTATTCTCATACGAAGTGTGGGTTCCCTCACTTAAGAAGAATGTTATGTTCAGGGAAATTAATACTAATCAGCAGAAGAGGCTGATAAAGGCTATTATCGATTCTCCTGTATATAACACAGAATTTATTTTTGCATTACGGAAAGTAATAAGCGAGAATTGTGTAGACAGTAAAATAGATGTGGATAGCTTAACCATTTTAGATAAGCTTCTAATCTCTATGAAAATGCGGTCGGTATGTGTTGGTGATGTTATTGAGCTAGAAATACCAACTGGTGACGGAGACAAGTCTGTTAAGCGAGGAATAAGTCTTGAAAAATTGATTGGAGATATTAGAAAGACCGTTAACTTGCCCGATGTCGAAACGTATACAGACGATAGGGGTATTTATCAATTGGAATGTGGGATACCAACTATATTAAACGAATATAACCTAGAAACCGAAATGCGAACAACTAGTGAGTCTAGGGATATTAACAACTATGACGAATTACGCCAAAGCGTTGGAGATGTTTTTATTGGCGAGATTGCAAAATATGTTAGAGGTCTATCTATTACTGAAGGTGATAAGACCACAAAGATAGATCTTAACGCCTTGTCGTTTAGAAATAGAATAGCTTTAATAGAAAAGATCCCAGAACGAATTACGAAAGATGTAATAAAATACATCGAGAAAACCAAATTAGAATTAGATAAGGTAACACTTGTCAAAGTAGATATTGGAACAAAGGATACTCCTGATATCAAGGAGGAAAAGTTCGCCATTGATGGTGGGTTTTTTACTTCTTCCTGAAATTTTTATTTCGGGACAATTTACATAATGTATTAATGGATATATTTAACATGACAACGAAGCTTGGATTCACCGCAGAGTATGTAGAGAGCATTTCTCCTGCGGAACGTGATGTATATATACAATATTATATGAAAGAGAAGGCTGATGAAGCCCGTAAGAACGATGGTGGTGGGCAAGGCCCAACAATTTGATAGGAGAATAAGATGGTTGCTAGTATAGATGATAGTGGAATAAGTATGGATGCTCTACTCATGGAAGTCCTGAAATCTGAGACCGCTCTTGGAAAAGAGATGCGGGATAAGGTGTCAGCTACTCTTGATATAGCCACTTCTAAAATTGAAGCTGGTGTAGGTGCCATGAAGTTTAATACCTCTCCTATCAATATCACTGATCTTACTGGAATGAGTGCGGATGAGACAGAACGCAACGGAAAAGCATTTGCAGCACAACAACGAAAGATGTTGAAATGGATAAAGGACGTAACCCTTGCGTCTAATTGGAAACAGTTACGTAAAGGTGTTACCATAAATGATATATTTGTTTCTGATAAAGTAATGAACGATAGATTAGAAAAGGAATATAGGGCGCTACAGCGAAAGATTCTTAAGACTATAAAGTCAAACATCCCAACAAAGATGGATGCTCTTCCCAAACAGGCTGCGAAGGTTATGAAGGTTGCCCCTCCGAAAGGGGATAAGAAAAAAGAAAAAACTATACCTAAAGCCAATGAGAAGACTGACCCTAGCGAAAATAAGTCATCATTTATATCTGGAATATTAGGTAAAATGGGAACTAATATCAAAGAGGTTGGAGAAGGCGTAAATGACAAGATCAAGGATATTAAGTCTGAGAAGACTATCCCTAGCAATAAGAAGATTACACCTAAAGACAATAAGAATATTACACCTAAAGACAATAAGAAGACTACCCCTAGCAAAAATAAGTCATCATTTATATCTGGAATATTAGGTAAAATGGGAACTAAGAAGAAAGCCACGGGGGATTTTAACGAAAGTGTTAAGTATGTAAATATAGGCGAGTTCGGAAAGAAGGCCGTAGAACAATTATCAAAAGCGCTTACATCCAAACCACCGAGTATGTTGAAAAAGCCTATTAAGGGTAAAGTCGGATTAGTAACGAAGGTACTTAAAGCTGCTGGTATTATTGCATTGCTTGGTCTTGTCACATATCTAGCCAAAAACCCAGAGAAGTGGGAAAAGGTAAAAACGGCATTTAAAGAAAAGGTTATACCCATATTTAAGAAGATTCCATACTATTTAGAACTTCTTGGCGGAACTATATTTAATATGATTACACTTGGTATTAAACTATTTAAGGATGCAAAAACCTGGATGACAGAAAAGTTTTGGCCAGCAATATTTGCTACTTGGGATTGGATAGTCGATAAGTTTACCAAGTTTGGTAAAGCAATTGGTGAAGGTGCATTTATGATTAGTGCTTGGATCAAAGAAAACGTGATCGATAAATTCGTAGCCTTTGGTAAGTCAGTGGGTGAAGGTGCCGCCATAATAACCACAAAGATAGGAGAGGCGTTTGGTAAGATAAAGGAATTCGCTACTAGTGTATGGGAAGGTGTAAAATCTGCTGGAGCATCCATTAAGGAAACAATATTAAAAATTCCAGACTTTATGAAAGATATGTTTATTAAGATGAAATCTGCATTTATAAATCTCCTTAATGAAATCCCTGGTGTTGCTATTGGTCCTGAAGCAAAAATCGCCAGCCTAGAAGAAAAGATTAATAAAGAAAAGGAAAGAATACGAAAATCCGAAGCAGGTGAAAATGAATATATTGGAAGAGAGTGGAAGGGTGTCAAACAATCTAAGGCAAAACTTCAAGAATATGAATCTCAGTTAATTGAGATAAACTCTAAGGCAGAAGCATCTGATACTGCTCAAGACTTTATCTATAGACCTGGACAACCAATCCAAAAATTCTCGGGAAGTGATGTTCTTATCGGTGCCAAAGAAAAACTTATTGTTGAGAATAAAAATCTTGATAAACAAATGCATGATTTGACTTCCGTAATGGAAGC
>TARA_R110002110_G_scaffold25867_6_pt1 | contig 15346 bp, 15 predicted proteins | sample TARA_R110002110 | Tara Oceans TARA_R110002110 (sample SAMEA4397330) | marine metagenome | biome: Polar Biome; feature: [SRF] surface water layer (ENVO:00010504); material: water (ENVO:00002006), including particulate matter (ENVO:01000060) such as... | depth 5 m
AACCGAATGGAGGGGTGCGTGCGCGGGACAATCGCGACCGCCCCTGGGGGAGTGCACGATGAAAGTAGGGATTGCCAGTCTGGTTCTGGCTTATGTGTTGAGTCAGTTCTACCGGGCTTTTCTGGCGGTCCTGACGCCGGTTCTCAAAATGGAACTGGGTGTGACCTCGGAAGACCTCGCCGCAGCTTCGGGCACCTGGTTTCTGGTATTCGCTGCGATGCAAATTCCGGTCGGCATTGCCCTGGACCGCTTCGGCCCGCGTTGGACGACGGCGCTGTTGTTCGGTCTGTTCGGTGGCGGCGGTGCGATGCTGTTCGCATTCGCTAGCGGTGGCATCGAGATCAATCTGGCGATGGCGCTGATCGGCGTGGGCTGCTCGCCCGTGTTGATGGCGAGTTACTACCTGTTCGCGCGGCTCTATCCGCCGGCAATTTTTGCGACACTGACGGGGATTGTGATCGGGGTCGGTTCGCTCGGGAATATTGCCAGTTCGCTGCCGCTGGCTTTTGCGGTCGACTTGCTGGGCTGGCGCGGAACCCTGCTGGCGCTGGCGGCGCTGACCGTGGCGGTGGCGGTGGCGATCGCGCTGCTGGTGCGCGACCCGGAACGGATCAATGTAGGGGCTCGTGGATCGATTCTGGATCTGTTGCGCTTGCCTGCGCTCTGGCTGATCTTGCCGTTGATCGCGGTGGCGTACCTGCCGTCGGCGGCGCTGCGGGGCCTGTGGATCGGGCCGTATTACGCCGATGTTTTCGGGGCCGACAGCGCCGGTATCGGGCGGGTATCGCTGGCGATGGGCCTCGCGATGGTGTTGGGTAGCTTTGCCTACGGCCCGATGGATCGCCTGCTCGGCACCCGCAAATGGCTGATCTTCGGGGGCAGCACGATCGGGTTGCTGAGCCTGCTGGGTCTTTGGGCGATGCCGCTGGCCGGGGGCTGGGTGACGGCCGGATTGCTGGTGGGCGTGGGGTTTTTCGGCGCGACATATGGCGTATTGATCGCGCATGGCCGCGCCTTCATCCCGTCGCATCTGACGGGGCGGGGCGTGACGCTGATGAACCTTTTCGGTATCGCGCCGGTAGGCCTCGGGCAACTGATCACAGGCCGTCTGCACGCAGCCGCCCCCACCAGCCCGCCGGAAGCGGCCTATACCGTGCTTTTCGCCTTTTACGCCATCGCGTTGGCCGCCGGCCTGGTCATCTACCTGTTTTCGCAAGACCGCACAGATTGAACGGCACCTGAATGCGCTTTCCCGGCGACACCGGGGCGCAAGCCGCGCCCGGCCCCTTCCCCCTGCCCTGCCGATGCGCTATTGCGCGACGACTGCACAGAGGAGACCATGATGGGCTACAGAGTCGTTGTCGTCGGCGCCACGGGAAATGTGGGCCGCGAAATGCTGAATATCCTCGCCGAGCGCGAGTTTCCGGTTGATGAGATTGCGGCGCTGGCGTCGCGCAAATCCATGGGGACCGAGATCAGCTTCGGTGACAGAACCCTGAAGACCACCGATCTGGCGACGTTTGATTTCACCGGATGGGATATCGCCCTGTTTGCTGTGGGCTCGGATGCGACAAAGATCTATGCGCCCAAAGCTGCGGCTGCGGGTTGTGTCGTGATCGACAATTCGTCGCTGTACCGTTACGACCCGGACGTTCCGCTGATCGTGCCGGAGGTGAACGCCGATGCGATCGTTGGCTACACCAGGAAAAACATCATCGCGAACCCCAACTGCTCGACCGCGCAGATGGTGGTGGCGCTGAAGCCGTTGCATGACCGTGCACGGATCAAGCGGGTTGTCGTCTCGACCTATCAGTCGGTTTCCGGCGCGGGCAAGGAAGGCATTGACGAGCTTTGGGATCAGACCAAGTCGATCTACAACCCGACCGACCACAAGCCGCCGGTGAAGTTCACCAAGCAGATCGCGTTCAACGTGATTCCGCATATCGACGTTTTCCTCGACGATGGCTCGACCAAGGAGGAATGGAAGATGGTGGCCGAAACCAAGAAGATCCTCGACAAGTCGATCAAGATAACCGCCACCTGCGTGCGAGTCCCGGTTTTCGTCGGCCATTCGGAATCGATCAACATCGAGTTCGAAGAATTTCTGGATGAGCATGAAGCCCGCGATATCCTGCGTGAGGCCCCCGGCATCATGGTCATCGACAAGCGCGAGAACGGCGGCTACATCACGCCGATCGAATGCGTTGGCGAGTATGCAACATTCATCAGCCGTATCCGTCAGGACAGCACGATCGACAACGGCCTGAACCTGTGGTGTGTCTCGGACAACCTGCGCAAGGGGGCCGCCCTCAACGCAGTGCAGATCGCCGAGGTTCTGGGGCAGCGTTGCCTGAAGAAAGGCTGATCGCCGGCTTGCGATGAACTGAACGCCAAAGCCAGGCCCGGTATGCACGACGCGTACCGGGCCTTTTTTCTGCCCTGCCTTGCGGTGGGCGGGCGGCAGGTCGGGGGAGACGCCGCAGCGCCCGGCCCGTTTCTACGCCGATTTTGCCTTGGCCGCAGTTGCGCGGGACGCTTTCGTCGCGCGGGGTTTTTTGGTGGCGCGGGTTTTTTTGGTGGCGGGGGCTGTGCTGGCCCCTGCTTCGGGTTCCGCGTCTGTCGCGGCCCTGATCGCCGTACGCCTTGGCGTGGCTTTTCGGGCGGGTTTTTCTTTTGGCCGAGCCGGGGTCAGGGCATCGATCGCCCTGAGCCAATGTTGCTGGTCACACCCGTCGGGTTGACCGTCATCGAGCCAGAAAAGATAGGCAGTTTCGCGGATTTGCGTCTCGGTGATGCGGGGTTTGGTCATGGCAGAGTCCTCGGTCGGCTTCATTTTGCAAGTTATGTTAGCGCTAACTAACAAAAATGCTGCGACTGCACAATGATCGGGGCGATGCAAGGTATTTTGTTGTTGCATTGCTGCACACCCTTGCATCGCGAACGGCACCTTCCGGGGCCGCGCGCGATGTAAACTTCGACTTCGGGGGCAGATCAGATCGGCGTGAATTGCTTTCGGGCCGGCTCATACTGCTCGAGGCCGCCTTCACTGACATTTACCCAAAGACCGTGGAGCGTCAGCCGCTCTTCCTTTACCGCCTCGTGGACGAAGGGGAAGGTCATCAGATTCTCGAGGCTGATCAGCACCGCCTCTTTCTCCAGCGCACGGGTGCGGAACGCCTCGTCGACGTCTTTCACCCGCTCATATCCAGGACGCAGAATGTCCATCCAGCGGCCGACATAGCTCGACTTTTCCTCAAGTTCAGGGGCTTTGCCGCAGCACATATCATGGCAGCCCTGAACGCCGCCACAATTGGAATGACCCAACACGACGATATGCGCCACCTTGAGCGCCGAAACCGCGTATTCAACGGCGGCCGAGGTGCCGTGATGTTCGCCGTCCGGACTTGAGGGCGGCACCAGGTTGGCGATATTGCGGTGGATGAAGAACTCTCCTTCATCTGCGCCAAAGATGGATGTCACATGAATACGGCTGTCACAGCAGGAAATGACCATCGCCCGCGGGTGCTGCCCGTTTTCCGCCAAACGGCGGTACCAGGCTTTGTTTTCGGCATAGGTCGTTGCTTTCCAGCCATGGTATCGCTGGATCAGGTAGGCAGGCAGCGCTTTTGCGTCGATCATGGCGGGCTCCGGTTTGGTCGTTGGGCCTGAATAGGCTGAATTTTCGGAAAACTCGAGAGGTTTTGACAGGTGGCGGCAACCTTTTCTTCAGCAAGCAGGCGGCATTCTGGCTGCGGGTGTGTAAGGAGGTTCGGGCACATGACAGCAGATATAATGGCATTACAGCCAAAAGATAGGGTGCGTCAGGATTCCGCACCGATCGCATTGATGTATCGCACAATGGGAACCAAAGCGGCTGAAGAAGTGGTCGGACGCGCGTTGGGAGAGATGACTTTTGCAATTTCTGGCCTTTCCAGCCTGGTCCTGGCGCAGGATATGACAGACCTGTCGCGTCAGATGCGCAGGTTGATACGGATGTCCGATCAACTTGGCATGGTCTCGTTGGGTCAGGTGGCAGGCGACGTTCGCGCCTGCCTGAGTGAGGGCGACAAAATCGCTTTCTCGGCTGTCTGGGCACGGTTCCTGCGTGTGGCAGAGCGGTCGCTGGCGATCGAAACCGACTTGCTCGATCAATCGCATTGAGGGGGGAAAGGTCTGTGGCTGACGCAGATCGGCAGCGCCCCTTGCGGCGACGCCCCGAAAGCGTAGTCTGACGCTGAATCCCAGTTGTCGGAGCCTGCCATGTACCCTGAATTCGCGCCTGTCGGCACCCCGGCAAAGCCACTTCATATTGTCCGGGCCGAGGCGTTGGACATATGGCTGGCCGGGCAATCGGCGGCCGTTCGCAATTGGTGTGCGGCAACCGGTTTTGAGGCGGCGTCCGGCGATGTCCGCATGGTTCCGGCTCGCGATGGCAAGGTCGAGGCGGCAGTTATTGGCTTCGGCAATGCCAAAGCGCGGTCGCGCAGCCGTTTTGCCCTGTCGCGCGCGGCTGCGGCGTTGCCTTCCGGTGACTGGCAGATGCAGGGCGATCTTGATGAGGACGAATGGCAAGAGGCAGCCCTTGGCTGGCTCCTGGCGCAGTACCGCTTTGACCGGTATCGCCCGGCGAAAGCGGGAAATGGAGCACGGCTTTTGTGCCCCGACGGGGTGAACGCCGCGCGGGTCGAGGCGATTGCAGCGGGCGAGTGCCTGACGCGCGACCTGATCAACACGCCTGCCTCTGATATGGGGCCCGCGCAGTTGGAAGCCGCGTTTCGTGAATTGGCGGCCGCATTCCAGGCCGAAGTTTCCGTGACTGTCGGCGACGACCTTCTGACGCAAAACTTCCCGATGATCCACGCGGTCGGGCGCGGTTCCAATCGTGTGCCGCGTCTGCTCGATTTGAACTGGGGCGATACCGGCCCGAGGTTGACACTGGTGGGCAAGGGGGTGTGCTTTGACACCGGGGGGCTGGACATCAAACCCGCCAGCGGCATGCTTTTGATGAAGAAAGACATGGGCGGCGCTGCGGCGGTGATGGGGTTGGCGCGGATGATCATGACGCTTGACCTGCCGCTTCGGTTGCGGGTGCTGGTGCCTGCGGTCGAAAACGCCATCTCCGGCAGTGCCATGCGGCCAGGTGATATCCTGACCTCGCGCAAGGGGCTGACGGTCGAGGTGAACAACACCGACGCCGAGGGGCGCCTGGTTCTGGCCGATGCCCTGGCGCTCGCCGATGCCGAAGGTGCTGACCTGATTGTCTCGATGGCGACACTGACGGGCGCTGCGCGGGTTGCGGTTGGCCCCGACCTAGCCCCGTTTTTCACGGATGATGATGGGGCGGCCACGGCACTGGCCAGTGCCGGCGCGCGGGTGCGCGACCCGGTGTGGCGTCTGCCGTTCTGGCCGGGATACGAGTCGATGATAGAGCCCGGGATCGCCGATCTTGACAACGCTCCCGGCGGTGGGTTTGCGGGCGCGATCACGGCGGCGTTATTCTTGCGGCGATTTGTTGAAAACCCGGCCTATATTCATTTTGACATTTACGGCCATCAGCCCGGTGATGCCCCGGCCCGCCCCAAGGGCGGCGCAGGCCAGGGCACGCGCGCCTTGCTCGAGGCGCTGCCGGCGCTGATGACGCTGGGGTCTTGACGGTGGATCGGCGTGAAATTCTGGCAAATTCCCGCGTGGCGCATTCTGCATTGCGCGGGCAGATTGACGCGCCGGAGTTTGCAGACCTGACGGGTGCCGAGATCGCGGTCCCGCTGGCCGATCTTCTGTCGGCTCCTGGCGGGACGCGTGACAGGCAGTTGCTTCTGGGCGACAGGTTCGAGGTGTTGGAGCGGCACGAGGGGTTTGCTTTCGGTCGCGCCGTCAAAGACGGCTATTGCGGCTACCTACGCGAAACAGGCCTTTGCGCCTGTACGCAGGTCAGCCACTGGGTCGCAGCTCCCGGCAGCCACCTGTATTCCGAGGCCAGCGTCCAGGCTGCCGAAACGCGCTGGGTCAGCTTTGGCAGCCGGGTGCGCGTACTGGGCCAGTCCGGCAGCTTTGCCGAGACGCCGCACGGTTTCATTCCGTCGTGTCATCTTCAGAGGCTGGGCAGTTGGTATTCCGAACCGGTCGAGGTTGCGGGCCTGTTTCTGGGCGTGCCCTATCTTTGGGGGGGCAACAGTCTTGCCGGGCTTGATTGCTCTGGCCTGGTGCAAGCGGCGCTGTTGGCTTGTGGGCAGGCCTGCCCCGGTGACAGCGACCAACAGCAGGCGCTTGGCGCCGACATCCCGCCCGAGGCAGCGCTGCAACGGGGCGACCTGTTGTTCTGGAAAGGCCATGTCGCGATGATGGTGGACGCGGACGTGCTGATCCACGCCAACGGGCACTTCATGGCCACGGTGATCGAACCTGCGCAGGACGCTATCGCCCGTATTGCCGCAGGGTCGGGGGGTGACGTGATTGCGCGCAGGCGGTTTTGACACGCTGTCGGCGGCATCGTGCCGATTCGTCCGGGGCAGATGATCCGCGGCGATCACGTTTCCGAATTTCTGTACTCGACCCTTTTGCAGGGGCGTAGCCACATGTTAGGAAAGCTTGATTCTGTTATTTTGGGGTATGCCATGACGTTTGACATTCTGAGCCGCCGCACCTTCATGTCGCTGAGCGGGTCTGCGGTGCTTGGGGCCTGCGCCTCGCCCAGAGAAGTCGCCCCGGTGGAAGTGCCGGTTGTCGCACAGTTCTTGCCGGGTTACGGCCCGATCTATGACAGCGGCTACAAGTTGCCGGGCATCCCTGACAAGTATCTTCAGGGCGTGAACCGGCGCACCACCGGGACCTATCAGGGCGAACAGCCTGTCGGGACCATTGACGTCGACCCTTATGCCAAGTTCCTGTACTTTATCCAGGAAGGTGACAACACAATTCGCTACCCCGTCGGGGTCGGCCGCGCCGGGCGCAGTTTCAGCGGGGATGGCACGATCCGGGTCAAGAAGAAGTGGCCCGGCTGGGCGCCGACCCAAAACATGCTGCGCACCGAACCCGAAGTTTACGGCCCCTTTGCCCGGGGTATCCGTGGTGGGTTGCGCAACCCGCTTGGTTCGCGCGCGTTGTATCTCTACAAAGGTGGCCACGATACTTACTACCGTATCCATGGTACAAATGATCTCGGGTCCGTCGGCAATTCCGGTTCCGCGGGCTGCATCCGGATGTTCAACCAGGATATCATTGCGCTGTTCGAGATCGTTCCGATCGGAACGAAAGTCCATGTGCGTACCGAAGAAGAGTCGCAGCGCGTCGATCCTGAGAACTACAATCGGGGCGTCGAGCTACCTGCGAAAATTGTCGATCCCGAACTGATCTACAGCGATGAAGCGATTGCCAATGATCCGCCGCCGGTTTTCGACGACCCGCGCGATGGCCTGGTGCCCAGCATGGATGAATCGAACGTGCCGCTCTGACCGGGCTGCCACGGCCTGGATCCGCGGTTCAGGTCACGTCTGATGTGGCAGGACTCCGGTTCTCCGGCCACACCGCGTGATATTCTTGCTGGTGCAGAATACGGAGTGCCGATATGCTTGGCACACCGTACTGCCCCGGAGAGATTGAGACCGATATGAGCGCGAATACACCCGCCCGGCCTGTTTTGCCCGCCGAAATCTTGGCCCGCAAAGGGGGCGATCCGCTGGTCTGCCTGACCGCCTATACCACCCCCGTCGCCCGTATCGTCGACCCGCATTGCGATGTGGTGCTGGTCGGTGACAGCCTGGGAATGGTGGTGCACGGCTTGCCCTCGACGCTGGGCGTGACCATGGAAATGATGATCCTGCACGGCAAGGCGGTGATGCGCGGCCTCTCGAGGGCGATGGCGGTGATCGACATGCCTTTCGGCTCGTACGAGGAAAGCCCGCAGCAGGCGTTTCGCAATGCCGCGCGCTTGATGGCTGAAACCGGAATGCCGGCTGTCAAACTGGAAGGCGGCCAGCACATGGCCGAAACGATCGCGTTTCTGACGGCGCGCGGGGTGCCGGTGATGGCGCATATCGGCCTGACACCGCAATCGGTCAACACGCTGGGGGGCTACAAGGTCGTGGGTCGTGACGACGAGGCGGCACGGGTGATGGCGGACGCCGAGGCGGTCGAGACCGCCGGTGCCTTCGCGGTCGTGCTTGAGAAAACGCCTGAAGGCTTGTCGTCGCGCATCACGCAGCGGCTGAAAATCCCGACGATCGGCATTGGTGCCGGCGTGCGTTGCGACGGACAGATCCTGGTGGTCGATGACATGTTGGGCCTGTTCACCGATTTTCGTCCGAAATTCGTGAAACGCTATGGCGATCTTGGTGCCGCTGCGTCGGAGGCGGTCAGGGGTTACGCCGATGAGGTGCGCGCCCGCGCCTTTCCGGCGGTGGAACATTCGTTCGCTGACGAGGTGGCGATCAAGGCCAGGACGCCGTGAAGACGACCGTCAATGCGCCGGTTGTGATCAGATCGGTTGCCACCCTGCGCGAGTTGGTCGCGCGGTGGAAAGGGGCGGGCGAGGCCGTGGGCGTGGTACCGACCATGGGGGCGCTGCACGCGGGGCATCTTAGCCTGGTGCGCGCCGCAAAGCAGGATTGCGCGCGGGTGATCGTGACGATCTTTGTGAACCCGAAACAGTTCAACAACCCCGCGGACCTGCTCAAATACCCCAGAGCCGAAGCGACCGACGCCGCCCTTCTGGCCCCCTTGGGCGTCGACGTGATTTTTGCGCCGCCTACGGGCGAGGTTTACCCCGATGGCTTTGCGACAAGTATAACTGTTGCCGGCATTTCCGGGCCGCTGGAAGGCGCGCATCGCCCCGGGCATTTTGACGGTGTGGCGACGGTGGTGGCCAAACTGTTCGGGATGACCCAGGCCGACCACGCCTATTTCGGGCAGAAAGACTGGCAGCAGTTGCAGGTGGTGCGGCGGCTGGTGGCCGATCTTGATCTCGCGGTGAAGGTGACGGGCTGCGAGACCATACGCGAGGCGGATGGGCTGGCAATGTCTTCGCGCAATCTGCGGCTGGGCGCGGCGGCGCGGGCGAAGGCCCCGGCACTGCACCGCGCGATGCAGGATGCGGCTGCCGCGATCCGGGGGGGGGCGCCGGTGCCTGCCGCCATGAAACGCGCCCGCGCCGACGTGCTCGCCGCCGGATTTGACGAGGTCGAATATATCGAATTGCGCTCTGCCGCGATGCTGGAGCGGGTGAACGCGCTGGACATGCCGGTACGGATGTTGGCGGCGGCGTCGGTCGGGGGTGTCCGGTTGATAGACAATATTGCCGTGTAGGCTTCAAGGGGGCGGGGCAAGGGGTGTTGCCCCCTCTGGCCTGGCGGCCATTTACCCACCCCCGATGTTTTCGCCAAGAGAATTCAGGAAGGCAAACGAAAAAGCGACGCTGGTTCGGGCCTTTGGCGCGGGATTCGGCGGCCAGCCGCAGTTGTCGGAATTTTGAAATTGCCAAAAATCGCCTGATGCCGCAGTTTACCGGCGAAGGGCAAGGCCCTGCCCGAGGATATTTTCGGGCCTGGGTCTGGAATGGTCTGCACCGGCCACCCATATGTGAACAGTATTTACATCGGAGGCGGAGATGGCAGATTTCGAAACCAGGATTCGTGAAAGTCAGGACGAGGTTTCCAAAGCCCGGGCAAAGATTTCTGAGGTCACCAGTCGGATCGAGGCGGCGCGTTCAAAGCTGGACGCGGGCGAGGCCACGATTGATGTCGAGACGGCAACGTTGGAGGATGTGCACAAGCATACCGACCTGATGAACGCGAACATTGCCGAGTTGATCATGGGTCTTGATGACGTGACCGCCGGCTTCTCGCGCGATTTCGATGAAATGCGCAACAAGACCGGGATGGAAAGCTTTATCGGGTTCTTTGCGGGGGCGAAGGCCGAGGCGATGCGGCAAGAGCGCATCCGCTCGGCCTCGATCGACGACAAGCTTCAGGACCTGATCGCCAAATCCGACGTGATTGTAAAGCTGTTGCAGGGGCAGTTGGACATGCTGAACCAGCAAAAGACCAGCGTCGGAACCAACCTGACCGATACGCTGAACGAACGAGAGACCACGGTGTCGGACCTCGAGGCCCTGCGCCGTGACATTGCCGGGATGGACCCGGCCATCATCACGCTGGAAAACCGGATCAGTGTCGAGCAGGATGCCACCGCCCGGACCCGGCTGGAAAGCGAGTTGGCGGCACTGAACACCCGCTACAACGCGCTGGTGCAGGATGAGCAGGTAAAGCTGGCGAAATCCCAGACGCTGGAGCGCTATATCGAGAAGGGCAAGACCTGGATGGACAGCCTTCAGAACCAGGCGGCGACCCAGATGGTATTGATCAACAAACTGCAGACCGACACCCGGCAGCGGGTGGTTCTTTATGATGCGCTTACCGCGTCGCTGAAGACTGCGCAGCAGCAGGATGTTGCCCACCGCATCAACGAAATCGGTGTGAAAACCGACCAGGAGGCCCAGACGGCCATGGCGGCCATCGGCACGGCCACCAACAGTCGCATGGCCGAAATGATGGAAGCGCATGAGGGTCACATGGTCTTTGCCCGCAAGGTGCTCGAGGCCAAGGCCAAGGCGGATGAACGTTTTGCCCGCCGCTTTGCCGCGATTGTCGAAAAACACGACAAGAACCTGTACGGCGAATAGTTTGGCGGGCCGTGGAAAGGGACTGCTTCGCCTGCTGTCGGCGATTTACGTCATGTTTTTTGGCGCGGGAGAAAACTGGCGGGTATGGGGCGTCGTCATGGCGCTGCTGACGGTTGTCTATCTGGTGTGGCTGAGCGAGGGCTTCTCGCAAGCGATCACATTTGGCGAAATCCTGTTCCTTGGCGGCTATATCGCCTTGTCCGCAGTCGGTGTTCTTGTCAGACGAAAACGGAGGCGTGACGCGTGACGGCCCTTACCGACGACCATGCTGTACTTGACGACAACGCCGCGGTGCAGCGCTACTTTGCCAAGTTCGACCGGATCACCGGCCATCTCGGCCGCGTCGCCGCAGAGCTGGAAAACCAGGGCCGGCTGACCCGCACCGAAACGCGGATTGTCGCGGGTTATGTGCAGCAGTTGCGGGCGACGTTCCAGTCATTGGGGTACAAATATCTGATGACAGGGCGCATCGAGGGGCCGCTGCCTGGCAAGCTGACATTCGACCGGCATGAAAGTGGTTTTCCGGTGGCGCAGGAATTGATGGTGATGGTCAACGACGCGCAGCAGGCAGAAAAGCACCTTGGCCAGCTTCCGTCGGAATCCGAGATCAAGGACGCGATGATCCGCCAGATCGTGGGCGAGTTGCGCATTCCGACGCGGTTGCAGTTCACCATGTCGCAGCGGCTCTACTATGAAAGCCTGCGCAATGGCGGACAGTTCTGGGCGCGCAATGACCCGGATGTGCAATGGCTGGGCGAGGGCGACAACCGCCGGACCTGGCTGCTGCACTGGGCGGTCTATGATACGCAGATCAACCTGCCGGTGATCTATCTGATGGAGGTCGAAGACAGCAACAAGCAGCCGCTGCCGCGTGATGACAGGCGTTGGCCGCAGGTACAGGCCCATCTGATGGCGCAGAGTCTGGGCGGGTTGAAGTTGCTGACGATCGCCAGGGGCATCGACACCGATTTCGACGACCTGCACCCCAAACGCCTGCGCCGCATCCACCTGGGACCGATGTATTCCGGCAGCTATACGCTGCAATCAGGTCCGATATCCGAGGTGTTGGCCGCAGCCAAACCTGACCCCGGCAGCGATTGGGCGTTGGTCTGGACGATCGAGGAATTGCTGGCAGAGCGCGCCGAAACCGTGAAGACCGGCTGGTTTTCGTCTGTCGAGCGGCAGATTTTCACCCTGGACATGTTTGCCGCGCCAGGGGTGACGGACATCGGCGCAACCTCGCTGGAGCGGATGATCATCCTGCCCGAACGCCCCTATCAGGCGCTGGCCGAAAAAAACCCGCCGGGCTTTGCCAACGTGCGGAAATTCGTGGTTGGCGACGGCGGTCGCGTGATTGCTCAAAGGTAAGGAACTGCCATGACTACCCGTGACACGATGGAATTGCGTGAAGAAGACGTGAGGGCGCACTACCCCGCCGCCAATGAGATGCTGTCCGGGCTGGACCATGCCCCGCGCATCGCCACCGTCCGTCCCGCGCCCGCAGCGCCTGAAAGATCGCCCGGCATCGCAGCGTCGGGGCGGCGGTTCCGCTCGACCACCCCCGGCCTTGCCGCCCGGTCAACTGCCCGGGCCGACGGTGTGCATCTGCTGGACCGGATCACACAAAAGGATGACGACGACCCGCTGACCTCGCCCGTTCAGGCGGCGGTCGGTCAGGGGTTGCGCCGGGCGCTTGCCGTGGCCCTGGCGGTGGGGGCTGAGTTTGCCCGCCAGACGCCGCTGACCGAATTGAAGAAAGCCAATCTTGAGGCGCGCCTGCCCTCTGATCGCAAGCTCGAGTTCACCGAGCTTCTGGCCGCCGAGGCGCTGGCCGTGCTCTATACATTCGGCAATGCCACGGCCTTTCTGCTGGCCGGACACGCCAGCGAACAGAGCGCCGAAATCGGCCCGGTCGAGGAGGTGCTGACCGACAACGCGCCCCTCGCCCTGCATGGCGCGTTGTGGGAACTCGATCAGATCATTGCCGCCGAGGCCCGCGATGACGGCGGTCTGGTCGCGGTGGTGCTGGCCTATGCCGAACAGTTGATGGCTAAGGTTGCCCTGCGGGCTGAAACCGCGCCGCGCCTGTCGGGTTTCACCAATGGCAGTTGGCGGGTCGAGGCCGACAAGCTGACGATTGCGGGCTTCAAACCCGCGCTGGCGGTCAAAGGCACCGCGCTGACCATGACCTTCAAAAAGCCGAATGAGGTTGTCGGCAACCACATCGCCAAGTATCAGGCGCTTCGGCTGGCCAAGATGCTGATGGCCTATGATTTCGAGCGCAAGCTGAATCCCTTTGCCGAGATGGGCGGCTTTATCTTTACCTTCATGGGCGACGGCGCGCCGGGCACCGGCAAGACGACACTGATCCAGATGATGGCCGGGCTGTTGGATGAGTATTGCAAGGTTGCGGGTTATCCGTTCCGCTATCAGAACTTTTCGATTGATCAGATTGACAGCTATCAGGGCAAGTCAGGTCAGAACGCCAAGGCCTTTGTCTCCAACGTCCTCGATCCGGGCGTGATCGGGTTCGGGACGATAGACGACATCGACCAGATCGCGGGCAAGCGTGGCGACCGCCAGTCCAGCGCCGGGCAGCAAGAGGTAACGGCAGTGTTCATGGAGGCATTCGCCGGGGCCAATACCGTGGTGCGCGGCAATTGCACATTCGGCATGTTTTCCAACTTTCCGGAAAATGTCGATGATGCCCTGCGTCAGCGTGCCGGGGCGCGGTTTCTGGTCGATGGCCCCCGGACGCGTGAGGATTATATCGATATCCTCGCGCTGCTGATCGGCAAGAACCATGATATCCCGCTCGGGGCGCACGACCTTTTCGCCGCCCAGGAAATCAAACGCGCCGTTGCCGCCAGTTTCGAGGGCCATTCCCGCCCGCATGAGGCAGGGCTGCTGCGGGTCTGGGAACGGGTTGCGCGCGACATCGGCCCGCTCGATACCATCGCGAAGCTTGGCAGCTATCTGAAGGCGATCCAGCAGGCCGACCCGCGTTTCACCGGTCGGGCGGTCAAGAACATCACCGACGCGGTGAAGGTGCGCGCGATGGATTTTGAACTGCCGGACGAGTGGATCGCAGAGCCGGAGCTGTTCCTGTTCCGTCCTTATGAGGAAAAGCTGGGTATGATCCGCGACATGACGCGAAAGATCACGGTCGGGATGGTGGTGCAAGAGATTAACCGCTACGCCGACAGCGAATTCCGCTATGCCGACAAGTCCGACGAGGTGGCCATCCAGAACATGGTGCGCGATTTCGGCCGACAGGAAGAGGCGAAGAGGCGGTATCTGGCGGGAACGTGAGGGCTATCTGGCAGGAACGTGCGGGCAACGGCCTGCGGCGGACATCCGAGGATGACCGGCGCGGTTGTCGCAAACCCGGCCCGCGCCGCTTTGATCCTGACCCATGATGGTCAAGTCCTGCGACAGGGCGCATCTGCCGCGCCTGATGGTCCTAGCCGACGTTGTCTTTGAAGGCCTTGGCAAATGCCGCCTGCGTGCCGGCATCCGCTTCGGTCTGGTGCAGGGCGCGCCAATTTTCATAGGGCATGCCGTAGACGATTTCGCGCGCTTCCTCCTTGGTCATTGCAATGTCGCGCGCATTGGCCGCCTCCTGATACCAGCGTGACAGGCAGTTGCGGCAGAACCCGGCAAGGTTCATCATGTCGATATTCTGCACCTCGGGGCGTTTTTGCATAAGATGCCCGATGAGGTGGCGGAATGCGGCGGCCTCCAGTTCCGTCCGGGTGGTGTCGTCCATCTTCAGTCTCCTTGTTGCGGCGGGTCTGCCGGTTCCGGCAGGTCGGCCAGAGCGCGCAGCAGCACCGGGGCCAGCCTTCCGGCCCAGGCTTGCTGCCCGTCAGGGGTCTCGATCAGATCGCTGCGAAGTTCGATCAGGGTGTTGTGGCGGTTGTGGCGCAACGCGTGCCGATCAATCGAGTCACCCGGCAGATGGCCAGCGTAGGGCTCGTTGTCGCCAATGCACAGGTCAGGTTCACGGTGCAGTTGCGACAGGAAACACCGGCTGAAACGCGCGTCGACAGGCGAGTGCAGAACTCCCACATGCCAGGGGCGCGGCGGGCGACCGTTCAGGCGGGGTGTAAACGAATGAACGGCGACAATCACCGTATCCGGTCGCCGCGCCGCCAGCTGGGCGTAAGCGGCGTGATAGGGCTGATACAAATCTTGCATACGCCGGGCGACCTCTGCTTCGTCAATCGCCCGGTTGGCGGGAACAATCGTGCCGTCGTAAAGTTTCATCACCAGCGTCGGGTCGTCGGTGCCCCGGTTGGGGTCGATGACCAGACGGCTGAAATCCGACAGGATCGCCGGGGCATCCAGTGCCAGGGCCAGAGCGCGCGCCAAGCCTGCCGCGCCGACATCGAAGGCAATGTGACGTGCCATATCGCCCGGGGCAATCCCGAGGGTTCCACCATTGACCCAGCCGGGCACCCGGTTGGTGGCATGGTCACAGGTCACCAGAAAGCGCGAGGGCCTGCCCTCTCCTACGATCTGAAAGGCAGGGTTATCGTCAGGTTGCAGCGCAAACACTCCCTTGCTGTGGGTTCCTTAGACCAGATGTAGGCATAAGCGGCGCCATGCGAAACCAGGTTTCGCGGAAAAAAGGCAGTTTTTTGGGTCGCCTATTCTGCCCCGTTGCCC
>TARA_R110002110_G_scaffold180184_3_pt1 | contig 15340 bp, 18 predicted proteins | sample TARA_R110002110 | Tara Oceans TARA_R110002110 (sample SAMEA4397330) | marine metagenome | biome: Polar Biome; feature: [SRF] surface water layer (ENVO:00010504); material: water (ENVO:00002006), including particulate matter (ENVO:01000060) such as... | depth 5 m
TTTTTCGTATTCCTCTTTGACCTTTAGCTCAAAATTAATTAAATCTTCTTTGGTTAAGGTAACATCACGGACCTCATTGTTTTTGAATTTCTCGGGAATATATAAGTTCATTTTTTTTCCTGTATGTTCAATTTATACCATTGAATTGTTTTTTTAATTCCATCGTCGATTGCTGTTAGTGGTATCCAGCCTAATTGTTCCCGTGCTTTGGTTGATAGAAGGGCTAACTTAGTGTTGATACTTGGTTTGGTTAAGTCGTGTCTGATAGACAAGGCTTTGCCAGAAATTGCAATGATTGTATTCACAATGTCTTTCACAGAAATTGAAGCTTCATATCCCACATTATAAAGTTCATAATTGGATTCTTGGCGGTCAATTGCCTTGTGGATAAAATCTACCACGTCATCGACATACAGCAAATCTCTTTCTGTTGAGCCATCGCCCCATACCACAATCTCGTCTCCGTCCTCAGCTTCCATGACTTTTGCTATAGTAGCGCCAAACATGTGTGATTTCTCTAAATCGTATTTATCATGTGGCCCATATGTATTGCTGTGTCTGATCACGGTATGCTTGGTTCTGCCCAGCCCAGCAAAGAACTCACTCATTTTTTCAACGTATACTTTTGTCCAGCCTACACCAAAATATTTATCGTATATTCCTTCGTCTAAATAAAAGTCTTCTTCTGTTACTGGTGAGCGGTCGGGATTATACATTACACCGCAGCTTAAAAATAGGAAATGCTTTACTTCATAATCATAGCATGCTTGCAAGATTAGTGAATTCATAACCGCGTTGTCGGTGACGTGTAAATAAGGTCGTTCTAAAATGTCTTTAGAACCAGAAGTGTTTGCTGCTGCTTGCACAACAATATCGAACTGATGTTTTTTAAATAGACGGTTGACATCCGCGCGGGTGGTAAGATCGGCTTTGTGAAAACGCGCTTGGGGCCAATTCTTGCTATCTGTTTTCAGACCCACTATATGAACTTCATATTCTTCTAGCAAATCAAAATAGTTAGATATATTTTTTCCCATAAAGCCAGTCCCGCCGCAGACCAGCATTTTCTTCTTATTCATCACTTGTACTCCAACTAATTTCCCAATCTTTAAATTCTGCTGCAAGGCAGTCAATTTTATAGTCTTTTCTTCCGCCACTGACTTCTTGTATCTTATTTTTAGCGGTATTGCGTATGCCATTTAGGCCATGCGTTAATTCTAGGTTGTTGCCATCCTTAATCCCCTTTCTATAGTTTGACTCATTGTGCCAAATATGCAGGTTCATTTGGGACAACACCACTATTGCTCTTACCACCTCTGCATTTAATATAACATCTTTTTCCTGTAAAAGCAAGTTAATATCATGAATAATATCAGAAATTTCTTGATTGTATTCAGTTTTGTGGTCGGTGATAAACACTTCTTTTAGCTGAGCTATTGATAGCCTGTCTACTAGCTCAGAAAGTGTAGGTAAATACTTTCTTTTGTTACTCATTTTCTTTCCCAAAATTATCAATAAATGCTAAAAGATCTTTTATATTTTGTTGTATTTCTTTTTGTCCTTCGTCACTTTTGTATGGCTGAGCAGCGTCAGGGCGCGTTCTCTCGATAAGGTGTTCATAATAAGTTTCGTCCTTTTCAGCCTTTCCTAGTTCTGGGTGTAAATGTTCGATGAAAATGTTAGGCTGGTAAACCTTTCTGGCCTGACCGAGTGCTGAAGAGATTTCTCTGACAACATCAGTGATCCAATAATCTGCCCAATCTCCGTGAAAATATGGAGGCAGTAAATAGCCAACTGCATCTCTCCAATTTGCATGCATAAAAGGATGGCAAGCTAATCGTGGTGCGATACTCTGGCCATCGTTAACATGAACCATGACAATCTTATCTTCAAATTTGTCGAATTCTTGTAGAACTATCTCGTCCCAATTTTTAGACATAAATTTGGCGTCGTCTCCTACCAAATTAAAAATTTGCCCATTCGCCACATATGAAACTTGATTGATTAGGTCTGAAAAAACATATTTCTTTCTTGGCCAAACAGTATATACAATATTGTGTTCTGAATACTCTTTTTGAAGATCTTTAGCTGTTTCGATAGATTCATGATCATCATCATCAATACCAAAAACTATTTCAACCTGTTTCTTATCATAACATGTATCAAAACAACTTTTTGCAAGTCGTCGCATCCATGACATTCTACGCCTCGTTGGGCATAAAACACTAATCTTTATATCACTCATTTTTTGTTGCCTCTTTCATCAAAATATTTTTTTATATGATCTACTATTTGATCTTCGTTTGTTCTTTTAAACTCTTGTGCAAGGACATAATTCTTTTTAACTGCTTCTATTCTATCATGATAATCTTGTGGTGTCAAGTTATTTAATATATTATCTAACTCCTCAATTGTGGTGAAAGTAATAATGCCGTCTTTATCAAAAAAATCTCCAATGTTGGGGCACCCCCTGAATATTGGGATAGTGCCTAAACCAAAGCAGTCAATTATACCATCAGTAAAAAAGTTGTCTTCGATAACATTGTGGATAGTTATGGAAAAATAATAGTCCTTTAGTGCCTCTGTCTTATTATCACAATACTTTCCGAAGGCTGAGCCCCAGAGATCAAACTGATGTTTTTTGTGGAGTTGTTCTGCCACCGTAAAACGAAATCTATGGCCCTCCAACATCTTTTTGTTAGCCGCTAAGAGAGACACCAATTTTGTTTTTTTATGTATTCCCCAATCTTGAGGTTCAATACGGCACTCTGCTTGTTGAAAATGTCGGCAGTTATCATATTTCTGAATTAGGTTTTTGTCGTGGGTGATTACTAAATCAAATATATCATTATGCAGGTCTATTGTGTTATAGGCGGATGGCTTCAGGGCACGGGGCTCAATGAGCCATGCGACTTTATATTTACTTTTTACCGATCGAACTAAATCAGGATTTGACGCGTAATCGTCAACAAAAAAAGTAATCCCATCGTATTTCATGCGGCCGGGGACGAATTCCATCTGTTTTGGTTTTCCCCACATATCTACACCTGTAGCAGTTATATAGCCCCACAAATCCTTAGTGTGTGAAAAGGTATTATCAAATAAATTCACGACCAATTTGTCTGTTTTATATATGTGGGTGTATTCCTTCCAATCAGTTGGAGATGCTTCATGAAGGGGCATTTTTAACGGGCTAAATTCATACCCACCCAGATCATGGAAACTTGGAACTTCACCGTTCCACTGGCCCCATTGCAATTTACTCTCTTCTACAATGCCATTATCTACCAGTTCTTTAATAGTAGTTGTGTCAAGGCCTAGAACATTTATTTTGTCCTTGTGGTATCTGGACACCGCGCCCTTGTGAACCCAATAGGTGGGGTAATTTTTGTAAGTAGAATCTGCTATTGCTATAATTTTTTGTGGCAAATGAGAAGATTCTAGTGTTCCATTAACCTCGAATTGCCATGGGGACCAATTGTTGTTTAAAAGCTGTAATAGAAAACTTCTTTTCCATATAGCTGGCTGGGTCGATATTCGGTAAGGGGCAGACGGCGGGATCTGCAAAACCTTATGGCCGTCTACTTTTGTATAAATCTTATAGCTTTTGTTTTTTCTCGCAGAATTGTTTCGGTCATGTATATTGATAAATGAATCCCAAGTAAGATCACATCGCCCTATATTGCTGTCTGCTTTTACTACTTTATAAAGACTGTGTAAAAGTTTTAAATTTGGTTCTTGAGTTGGAAAAAAATCTTCTAGTGAAAAGATTATATGTTGATCATCTATGGAGGAAAAATAATCATATAAATATTTAGTCCAATTAGAAGCGCCGCCCTTTTGTTCGGGGGCCAAAGATACAAAAGTAAAATTGTCGGGTAATTCAAAATCTGGTTCTTCAAAGCCCATAATCACCACTTTCTGTTCATCGCTCCAGAATTTTTTGAATAAATGTATGTAGGGCTTCAGGACCCACAAGTTTTCGTCGCAAATTGGAATATAGATAGTTGGAATTTTAATCTGTTCAGTCATCGGAGTTTCTTTTCTCTACTAAAATACCTTCCTCGAAAAAATATAAATAATCTATTTGTGTTTTTAGAAAACACTTTATTGCATCAGTCGGAGTTTCCACAATTGGCTCGCGGTCATTAAAGCTGGTATTTAGCAAGATAGGCACTCCAGTCTTTTTCTTCCACGCTTTTAACAGATTATAAAACCACTTATTATCTTTTTCTGTCACGGTTTGTAATCGTCCGCTTCCGTCGTAATGAACAACGGCTGGAACTTTATCACAAGCATCTTTTTTGTATTTGATAACAAATCCCATATAAGGGCTATCTATATCTCTGACGAACCAGTCTTTTACGTCCTCTTTTAATATAGCCGGTGCAAATGGACGGAACCACTGTCTGTGTTTCACCTTCTCGTTGATAAGGTCTTTCATATCAGGGTGGCGAGGATCAGCCAAAATGCTTCGGTTACCGAGTGCTCTTCGCCCAGATTCTGAGCCACCGCCGAAAACAGAGACAATTTTCTTTTCGGATAAATGATTTAATATATCTTGCTCGGCCACATTTTCATAGGAAATTTCTTTTTCGAATTGTCCCAATGCCTTATGTATTTCTTCAGGAGGATATATCTCCCCCAAGTAGGCAGATGGGCTTGTGTCCCAATTGATCCTAGGATTATCAAGAACTTGGTGCCATACCCACTGGGCGGCTCCGATGGCTAGGCCTGCGTCATAAGGTACGGGGCACATGTATATATCTTCTATTGTGTCGTCAAACCAGTCAAACATTTTACCGCTCATAACTGAATTAAGCACAACTCCTCCGGATAAACAAAGATTTTTGTGGTTGTGCTTCTTCATATATTTTGTAATAATATTTCTGACAATTGTTTCCGTGCAACTCTGTAGGCCGGCGGCAATATCCAGCCGCTCTTCTTCGGAAGATTCAGCTAGTTGTTTTAATCTCTTAAAATCAAATGTATGATTTAGTTTACCGGCGTATTTCATAAAATAAGAATGATATTTCTCCGGGTTTCCCATAACTGCCATGGCCATCACAGAGCCGGCTTGATTACCCTTCGGGTATCCAGCAGATAACCCAAAGATGTGTTCGGTGCACAGATTCCACATTTCCCCTATATTGAGCTTGTGATCTGGGATCATCATAATCGGCTTGATTTTGTTACCCTCTCCTGACCATATAGTAAAGGTAGTGATGAATACATTTCCGTCCGTGTCAAGGTCGCGGCCTCCGCCGTCGATTGTAACGATGAGTGCTTCATCAAAGTTGCTAGAATAAAAGGCATTTGCAGCGTGTGATTCGTGATGTCCCGGCTCGTAGAAACTTCCACCTGATTTATCAATAGCTTGATTCATTTTTTCGAAGGTATCTGGGTATCTCTCTCTAATTCCTCCGCTCCATGTGTCCACACAATGAGTATAATGTACTACCTCATCTACTTTATTATATTTGTCAAAGAATAATTGTAGAGAATCTCCCAATGGTTCTTTAACTCTTAAATATCGTTCCAGTTCGGCATGCAGTACTGGTATACCATTATCTAGTATTGCAAATGCACAGTCATGGCCGGAACAAAAACCTGCTATTTTCATATTAATTCCTGTATTTCTTTAATTGTAAATTTTTCTGCATCCTCTGATGATAGGCCATCAGATAGAATTTTTTCGTGCTTATTTTCGCCCTGTTGGAGTCCTATTACCTTTATCGGTGGACGCGTCCCATTAGAATATTTTTGTATCATTGCCTCTAATAGATCGCCCATTTTCATTGATTTCATATCTGGGCAATAGGGCTTTGCGTCTGTCGAGTTGGCCAGACATTCAAAAATGAGTGCTACAGCTTCCGAAACACACCAGAAAAACCTAGTAGCCTCTGGATCGGTGACAATAATTTCTCTGTTTTCTTGAATTAATCTTTTCCACTTGCAAAGTACAGATCCAGTAGAATATAGGACGTTGCCGTATCTTACAATTCGATATTGAGTTTCTTCATTTACTTTAGCAAATTGGTGGAATAAACCTTCCACAAGATATTTAGTAGCCCCATAGACACCATTAACTTTCGCAGCCTTATCTGTGCTGGTAGTTATAATAAACTTTGGCTTTAGTTCAATTGAACATTCTAAGATGTTGAGGGATCCAATAAGATTACTCTTTATACATTCGCGAGTTTGGGTTTCCGCTAAACCTACATGTTTGAAGGCAGCTAAGTGAAAAATACAGTCTCTTCCTTTCATAGCTTGATAAACCTCAAATTTATCAGAAATATCACCTGTAATAAAGTCAATCTCTGGATAATCCTGTTTCAGTGAAATCATCTTGCCTTCGTCGCGGGCGAAAATAGTGATATCCCGAAGTCCTTTGGAATATAAAACTCTCACCAACTCAGTTCCTAGGAAACCCGAGCCACCGAAAATTAAAATCTTATCCTTCTCACTTATTATATCTAGCATATTTTTTCCTACCTCGTATTGCTTTTTCAATTAGCATTTGTTTTGTATTATCACGCTTATGTTCATTTAAAATATTTAAATCATTCCAAACATATAATATTTTATCAATGTAAGTTGATTTTTGGCGCGCTAACTCTAGTAATGGGAACATTATCGCAAGGTCACCAGCAAAAGTATAAAATAGTCCCTCTGTGTCACATAAGCTCTCTTTTTTTATTTCTTTGAACAAAAAGGATTTAAAACTTCTTAAGTGGGATGTACACCACTCGTAATCTCGAAATTGATTATTTTCGATTATGTTATATGGTATTTGTTTTGCAAATTTGCCTCTCAGCCGGTTAGACAAATTTATATAGCTCCCATAGGTAAGCCAGCAATCTTCCTTCGAATAAACTGTGTTTAGTTCTTCTAGAGTGGTGCGTGAGGCTAAGAAATCGTCCCCATCTAATATCACAACAATGTCCTCGCCGTCTGTGTGTGCATGGATGGTGTCATAGATATTTTCCAAAGAGCATTTTTTGTTTTGGTTATCTACAATTTTAAATTTTGGGTTCTTTTCAACCAGTTCCTTGCATATATCTAGTGATTTGTCGGTTGACTTATCGTTTATTAATATGCACTCATAGTCAGAATAAGTTTGTCCTAGCACCGATTTTATTGTTGTGCCGATATATTTTTCTACATTATAGAGTGCAACAACAATCTTAAATTTATTATTCATTTATTGCCTCCAAAATCTTGTCACAGATTTCTTCTCTCTTGGTGGTCATATAATCAATTAATTTTTCACCCTTAAGTTTAAACCATGGCTCATATGTGGCACCCACATTTTTGTTAGAAACAACAGCCATGTTCATCATTCTAGCTTCGACAACAACTCTAGACAATGTTTCTGGGCTTAGTGGCATAAATATAAACCCTGATTGTGAGCCCAACTGTCGTAAAAAATCTTGATATTGTTTTGAGGAGACAAGCTTGTAGTTCTTGTTTTTTGCAGTGCAGTACTTTATAGCGGCTGAAACATTCTTGTGCCCAATGGGGGAATTCAATATAGAATACCCATCATTTTTTTCCTCATTGCTAATTTGTCGCATAAAAGCTAGACTTTCGATCGACCAGACATTCCCAGATAAATTAGATGTGTTTTTTAAATTTAAGTTTTTATTTATAATTTTTTGGTGAAATGAAGATTGGCAAAAAATTCTCCTAGCTCTCTCGTATAAGCTGGCATTAATTAACTCATTATCTGGGCATTTAAAATCTTTATACATCGCTGGGTTTCTGGTGATCATATATTTATGATCATGTTCGTATATACAATATTTACAATTATCTTCTATAAATTTCATACATGATTTATTAACCAAAATAAAATTTGATATTATGAAAAAACAATTGCTTTTTTTCTGGAGAAATTCCATTGTTACGTTTTGGGATCTTAGTCGGGTAACCCTATGGCCCTTCTCCTCCAACATGAGCAAAAGTTCACGATCGTTTAATTCTCCTCCACCAAGGATATCAGATGAGAATAAATCAGAAATATATATTATTTCATTCATATTCTACTATATCGGATTCTAATTCTTCTAACCAGTCGTCAATATCAACTTCTTCGCCGTGTACAAGGTTTACTACGCGGGCGTAGGTTGTAGCTTCATCGAATTTAGATAAAATATTTTTTATATGGTCTTGGGCTCTTTGAAGCCATTTTTTGTTTTTTCGGGCTTGACGGAGACGATGCTTAAAGGAGCCCTCATGGGGGTAAGCCCACATCGAGTCTTCTTGTATGACCCCTTTCCAAACAGCCCCCTCTGGGACAGGCGCAAGGTCGTATGAAACAGGTAGGAACGGCTTGATTTTTTTACCACTCTTACTTTCAGCAACCAAGAAATCTAAATGTGCGGACCACTCTGGTGCCACAATTGGCTTGCCTACTTGCGCGAAATCAAACAACGGTAGGCCAAAGCCCTCTCCGTGAGTAGCAGTAATCATACATTTGACCTTTGGATGACGATAAATTGAAATTATTTCTTTCTCTTTTAAATCCCCATGTAAAAGATATAATTTACACTTTCTTTCCTCTTCGTCTAGGTTCGTCGATTTTAATATGTGCTTTATTCTGCCAAGTGTGAAATTCCTATCTTTTAGGTTATTCTTTCTATGGCTTGTTTTTAGAACTAGGCCGACCGGTTCCTCCCAACATTCTTCTAACCACCACCTAATCATATTGTCAATGTTTTTTCGAGGACCCCACTGCCCTACAAAAATATAATTAAAATCATATTCTAATTCTAATTCTAAATCTTCATCAGGCTGTAAATTACGAGCGGGATATCCAACCACTTCTATTGGAGTGTTTAAGGAAAGTGTAGCTGGTGCACCGGTATTGTCAGTGCCCTCATACGTTGTATTTTCGAATACCTCTTTAGAATGTGTAGAGGTAATAATAATTTTGTCCATTTCGTTGGCTTTCATAAGCCATTCGGGCGCGACCTTAGTGGTTTCAATTCCAGCGGTTACCCCTATATTAACAGGAGCAATCTTTTCCCACTCATTGGGGATGGCCACTTGTAAGGACACATCATAACTTGGGGGCTGCTTATGCTGTGCCATCAGGTTATGATATTCCTGTGTTGACTTAATTCTTTCATCCACCCATTGTCTTAAGTCATCATTGTCTGAAGTCCACCCGGTATGACCCCAGTTAGTTGGTAGTATATACACGTCAAAAAGATCTTCTCTACTGCGAAGGGACCTCAAAACCATTCGGGTATGTTCTCCATATCCAGATTGGGTTAAAGCAGGGCCTCTCACTACTACTCGTTGTTTCATACTCATGATACCTCCAATAAGTGCCACGTTTTGTATTCTTTGCGATTATCCCAAGAACCATATTTTTTATGAATCATATCCATGTGTTTGACCCAATTATCACACATTGTTTTAAAATTATAATTTTTTTCGACGTGGGCGCGGCCGAGGGTGCCTATTTCGCGGCGTTCTTCCCTAGACATATTATATATTTTGGTCAAGGCATTCTTAAAATCTTTTTCATTAATTCTATCCTCATAAATAAAGGGAACTTCTTGCGAGCCTATTACTGCTTTAGAGGAAGGTTCAATACCAATACCAAACCAATTTTCTCCATCTGTGACTTGTTCTTGAAGGCCGCCGGTCATATTAACAATAATTGGTGTTCCGCAAGATAGTGATTCTAAGGTTGCTAACCCAAATCCCTCTGCATCAGATATATTAATTGTACAATCAACTACATTATAAATTGCAGCGAGTTGAGAAGCTTCGATCTTGTTTTTGGAAATCAGAATATGGCCACTGGTAGCACCAATTTCATTTAATATTTTTTCTATATCTTGGCCGTGCTGGTCCTTCGGGTCAGTATGCATAATTAGTTTGACTTTATCAATTCCAATTTCTTGTGCCCATTCGTTAAACCACCAAATTAAAGATCCTGTCTGTTTCCGACGGGCATTTCTGTTATTCCAAAAGAAAACACACAAATCATCATTATTTTCTCCTAATTGCTTTTCCCTCATAGACTTAATTTCCTCTGGTGATGCCATGTGAAAAGTGTCTGAATTTACAGAATGCGGGTGATAATGGCATTCAACTGAAGGTGCGACAGTCCGAACAATATCATCAGTTACTTTTGATATAGTTAGCATGACATCTGTTGACTCATAAGATTCCTTATTAAATGTGGGGTAAGGATAATTATCCCAAACATGATAGTAAACCATTGGTACCAACGCACGGATTTCGTTCTCCATGTCCCAAAGCCAACCATAGAATCTGGGGTCTGTCATAAACCACAGAATATCTGGTTTCATTGACCACAACAACGATCTAACTTGTTCTTGAGTGCCATATCCATCCACGGGAAAGATAATTAGATCTTCTCCATGCTCTTCGGATTTTTGGGGTTGATAGTCTGGATGTTTCATAGCTCCACCAAAACATACAAATTCATATCGTCCGGTTGCGATAAGCGCATCAATCATATACTTTGTTTGTGTGCCAACTCCCGATGGAGCGTAAGGGTGGTCTGCTATAACAAAGACTTTAATCTTCTTTTTATTTTCTGGCATTTATTCCTCAGTTACAATGTTCTGTTCTGTAAAATGTACAATACTTACAAGAGAGTCTATTCTTAATAAACCTCTTTCTTTTTATATTTATAACCGCATGTCGGAGTAATGTCAAGGAATTTTTTATCTTTTTTTCCCCGCTTGTGACCCGAAAGATCTCTACATTATTCTTCTTGGCGGTTCTTTTTAATAAACCAAAATGTGTTTCTATCTTATTCAATGGTATACCATGCTTCTTGGCCCAGAAATATTTATAATAGGTTAATTGGTAATTTAATATTTTATCTGATTTCTTTCTAGCGTCCCATCCCCATCCACAAGTCTTCCAGTCCAGAATGTGATATTTGCCATCTGGAGTTTTTACAACGAGATCGATGAAACCTTTGAATTTTAGATTGCAATCCTCAATTGGTTCATATAATTCTTCTTCTGTAGAAACGACTTCACAATTTTCGAAATATTTATCAAGATATTCTCTAAAACTGTTTACTATTGGCTTATATTGAGTCATCATTTGCTCATATAATACCTGATCTATTTCAACTTGCTTATTTTTTAGGCTTTTTATTTCTTTGTCGAATGACTTCAAAAAATGTTTTTCTCTGTCCAAGGATGCGTTTAGGAGCCCGTGTTCACAAACATCGTGAATAGCGGACCCGAAGGCAGTATGTAAATTGCCTTTAAAATCTTCTAAGCCATCAATATACTTTAGTTTATGGCGATGCGGACATTCACTCCAAAGCTTTATTTCTGAGAACGAGACGTAGTTGCGGACGTTTTTTTCTTTGGTTTTTTCTTTTCTTTCTCGAAGATCCATTGACCACTCTGCGAAATGTCAGCACTATTGCCCACAGGTATACTTTCTTCTAATATAATATAACCCGTTAGACCATGGTCTGTCAAGTATTTTTTTGCACTTTCTGTATTAAATACTTGTTTTTGTGCACCAGAGCGGCGCTGCCACACTCTCATCACTTGTGAAGTTACTTCTAATATAACTGTATTGCCTTTTTTAGTTAGTTTCTTTTCTATCATTCTCTTGTTCCTTATAAATCTTTTTACCCAAGTCAACATCTATAAGTGCCTGCTTATAACCACGAATAAAATTTTCTTCGGCTAATGGTAAAATCACTTCTGGAATGTCTCGGGCTAGGATAGAAATTATCATTTCAGCAGTAACTAGTCCGTTTACAGGGTTGGCTACTTCTCCCACATACTTTACAATATATTTTTTTAAATCATTATCCAGTTCTACAATCTTTTGTAGATCCGGGTTTTCATCTTCTATGCTCATTATTACCTCATAATATTTTTGCTGCTAATGATGCAACATCTGATCTTTCTCCCTTCTGTAGCGAAACATGACCAGCGATATGATGCTCTTTAAATTTCTCTACAGCGTGGGTGAGACCTGATGACATCTCATTTATGTATACATTATCAATTTGTTCTATATCTCCTGTTAGGACAATTTTTGTCCCCTCACCAACCCTAGTAAGAATAGTTTTAATTTCATGGGCTGATAAATTTTGTGCTTCATCAATAACAATAAAAGCATTCGCGATAGAACGGCCGCGAATATAAGTTAGGGCTTCCATCTCGACTATACCGTTATTGATATATTCGTCCAAAGTTGTTTGGTCATCTCCGGTAAGGAACTTAAGATTGTCTTGAACTGGTGCTAGCCAAGGGGCCATTTTCTCTTGCATTGTACCGGGTAAGAATCCTATATCTTTGCCCATGGGCATAACTGGTCGGGATACAACAAGCTTTTTGTATGGTCCATCAAGCTTATATTTTCCTTTTACCATTTGTGTTACGCTTGGATTTGAAATAACTTGTTCTAACCCTGCCGCAATTGCGATCAGTGTCTTGCCTGAGCCGGCTTTTCCAACCAAGGTTATAACTTTGATTTGGGGGTCCATCAATAAATCTAAAGCAAAAAGTTGTTCTTTGTTTCTAGGATTAATACCCCATATACCTCTTTTTAGCTCATTAATACTTCGTAATGGGGTTTGCGGGTTAATATATCTGGCTAAGGCTGTTTTCTTTTGGTTAGCACTGGAAACTAACATTATATACTCATTTGGGTGGAGTTTGTTGGCGTCCCCTTCATCTAAATATATTTTTTCATTATTATAAAATTGATCCACCAACTGATCATCAACAAGTATTTTTGAGAATCCATCAAATAAATCAGATTCTTTTTTAATTACCTGATTTTCTGTGTAGTCTTCTGTTGATAACCCCAAAGAATCACAAAGAACCCGCATGTTGATATCGCGGGATACCAGACACGTCTTCCTTAAACCATTGGATTGATCCTCACCCAGTGCTGATGATATAATAATATGATCTGGGACACTGGCATCTAAAATGGTAGGCAGCGTTTCTATTCGATCGCTGATGACTCTCAGAATACCCTTACCCTTTGCTATGCGAACACCTTTTTGTAATGATCCTTTTATTCTCAATTCGTCAAACGAGCGAATAATTCTTCTTGCGTTTATTCCAACACTATCTTGACGCTTCTTGTGTTTATCAATCTCTTCTAAAACTTTCAAGGGAATTAAGATGTCGTGATTAGTGTAATGATAAATACAATCGGCGTCTGTCAGGCACACGCTGGTATCTAACACATATGATCTTTTGGCCATTTAAAATCCAACCTTTATATGCTATTAACAAATTTCTCGCTAGCTTTCGCTATAATGATAGAGCTTGAACGCAACTTTCCTCCTCCAACATTCCAGATCAACTCAATACCCAGATCTTTACAAACCTGCTTCTCTGGCGTATTATCATCTGTTCGATCTCCTCCGTTAGCAAAGTATGTAGGCTTAACTTTTCGTAAAGCATCACAAACCGTACCATCGGAATCATCCACAGCAATAACTTCTTTTACTTCAGCATAACCCTCGATAAGTTCCTTGCGGTCTTCCCAAGACATAAAGTTATAGCCTTTCTTTCTTATAAGCCAATCATCCGAGTTTGCAACAACAATCACTTCACCATATTGTGCTGCTTCTTGAATCATTCGTAGATGGCCAACGTGAATGGGATCAAACCCACCCGATACCATCACTATTTTATTACTCATTCTTCCTCACTATTTCATCAATTAAACATTCTTGTAAATTGTGGATACCCGGCAGTTTAGGCAGATCTGAACTGCTTTTATAAATTGATATTGTAACTAAGGAGGCCACGACAGCTCCGAATATAACACCTAAACAAAACATTAGATTATGGATGATGTAGGTCTTGATCGCTTGGAGCATCTTCATGTTCCCTCCCTATAATATATTCAAATTTTACAATTTGTCAAGTGTTTTATATTTTTTCTTCTTTGCATTCTTCAGGCAAATATGATTTTGGGTCTTCCTTATATATTTCTAGAGAAGGTTGTTCCCATGCTACATATGGACAATATGTTTTATATTCTTTTTTATCTTTCAAATAAAGTTCCAAACCAACTACAGAGTTTTTAAGCTCTTGAGACGCCTTCTGGCACTCTTGTATGTCTTCAGAGGGTGAGGGCTCCTCCTGTTCCTCTGGAGGGCTCTCAGGGGCATCAGGGGGCTCCACAGCGGTGGAAATAGATAAGCATGCTAGTAAGAACCAATACATCAGTCGGTTACCAGCCTCTCAATTCTACCAAGGGTCTCTTTCATATATTCAATATCTTTCTCGATAGAAATAATCGCTTTCGAATTACTATCAGCTTCAACAAGTTTAACTTCTATAGCAGAGAGAACATCCTCGGCATCACCAAGATCATTATCTAGTTGTGCTAAGGCTACATTAGTATTCCAAACCCATCCAGCAAGTGGCATGATTATCATACCGAGAACAACGGTAAATACTTTCCACATTTTTTCACCTAAATTAATAGACATATATTAATACTCCTACACAATATTAACTAGTTCAGATGGCCATTATATTACTTAAAATTGAAAAAATCCCGAACTTGTTCCTCCGAACATCGAGTCGCTTCCGAAGCCGGATGCAGATCCACCGCCGGGTCCTCCTCCTTGATTTCTTCGGCCGTCTATAACGCGATAAAAGATTCTTAACTGAAGAGGATTATCATCAACATTCGGGCGATCGAACCAAACTCTATTGTTGCCTGTCGCAGTAGTGTTGGCATAATCAAGCTGATTTCTCACGACTAAATGCAACCAAGATTTATTATTAATGGCGTCTTGTATTTTATGGAGTAAAAAACCGTTATCTATTTCTACTATTTCGCCATCAGCGGCGTTATTTAATTGTTGGGCAGATGTGTATTGGCTGGAATATCTGGCCTTACTATAATCATTTGCATGGGTTGTCCCGAATGTGTTCGGATCGTTTAACCAACCTACTCTTATCTTATCCCCATCAGTCTGTGGGGCAAGTTCACTAATATCATTTAGTATAAGTTGGGCTTTTATAACTCTAACTCCTCGGGTAATAGGGACTCCTCTAAAATCATATAACAATATTCCCCGGCGAATAAAAAAGTTTGAGCCCGACTTTGCATTTAACGTAAATTTATTATCAGCGTTGCCGGCATTGGTTCCTGCTGATGCATCACGAACAGTGGTGTAGTTGGTACCATTTTTCATTATATTGACACCAACGGTATCTCCGGGTGCTGTAAGTGTTGTTTTAGGCATAATAAAACCCTCCTATGCTGTAAATAGTCATGAATACAGCATAGGAGGGTAAAAAATGGAGACGGCGGGAATCGAACCCGCGTCCGC
>TARA_R110002110_G_scaffold386520_1_pt1 | contig 15337 bp, 14 predicted proteins | sample TARA_R110002110 | Tara Oceans TARA_R110002110 (sample SAMEA4397330) | marine metagenome | biome: Polar Biome; feature: [SRF] surface water layer (ENVO:00010504); material: water (ENVO:00002006), including particulate matter (ENVO:01000060) such as... | depth 5 m
TGTCGCTGAATAATAAGTATTTACAATGTAATAACGTAAAGCAGCAGCATTAAATACTAATCCAGTACCTGTCCAATTTACCGAGTAATTTAACGGCAAAGGATTTGTAGAAGGTGGTAAATCATCTAAAGTAACAAAAGAAACCCAATTATCATTAGGAGGCATTGTTGCGTTTTGTAATAATGCTTTGTAAATAACACCAGACGAAGAAACCAAATCATCTACATTGTAAGTCACTCCTGTTTGAAATTTATTGACTCCGCTTACTTGTTGAGCGTTTGCAGAATAGGCGCAAATTAATAAAACTATAAACCCTATTAAAATTCTACTAAATTTGTTTTTTTTCATTTTAATTATATTTAATTATTACTTGAGTGCCACCTTGGATAGCGTTTAAAAAAGTAATCTCACCAGTTGCAAAATCAATTGTAATCCCTCCATTAACAAAAGCAGTCATTCCTGTTGTCGAATTTAATAAAGCAGAACCGACTTGAACGCTCCAAAGACCATCATCCAAAATACCCGCATTAGTAACTGTAAAAGAAGTTTGATTATGAGTAGCAACAAAAGAATCAACTAAAACAGAAAGTTTAGATGTTGGCACAGTCCATTGCCCACTTAAATAAATTAAAATAGCGCCAGAGGGTGCTGAAACAGCTCCGTTCCCGTAATCATTTGTCCCTGCTAAACCAACCTTATAAGTATCTCCTTCTATCCCTGTTCCATTAACTAAAGTAGGGGTGTTTGTTGCTGCATTGTAATCTCCTTTAATACCTCTCAAGATACTACTTCCAACTCCTTTAGCATCTTCCGTTCCTTTCTGAATAACATATCTTTCTGAACTGTCAGTTATAGATGTTTTTTCAGTCAACTCACTTGACCGTTTACTATTTGCGATAACAGAATTTATCCAAGTAGTATGTGCTGCAACTTTTTGTTCTAATTCCTCTAGTGTCATTTTTTTATATTTTTAAGTAACCATCCGATTCAGTTTCCAATAAAGAAGGTACTTCAAAAGTTCCTGCGTTAAAGACTTCTCCTCTTCCTTTAGAAGTATAAACTGCGTTTGCTTTAGTCATTCTAGCTGTAACTCTATACTGATTAGTTCCTATCAACGGAGTAATTTCTGGTGACTCTTCTTTAACATATTGAACATCGTTCAAAAATACAAATTTATGTGATAACGCTTGAACTACTTTTCGCATCATTTGTTTTGAAATAAGTTTAAAAGCAATTAAATCGTTTTCGTAAGCTTCTGCTTCTACTAGATATGAATTGCTATCTGTTTTTTCAGTTTCAGTAGAATCAACATAACCTCCAATCATATACTCTATTGGCATTCTTATTTTATTTTTAATTCCTGTTGAGTAAAAAATATCCGTATTACCTTCATTGTAATATTCTATAAGTACGGTATCCTCTTGAATAGGTTTTATATCTATAAGTTCGCTAAGATAAACTACTTCGGGAAAAGAAGTATCGCTATCTGTTTGAGCAACGTTTACTTGTATTTTTTTATTAGCAAAATTATTCATATCAATAACAAACTCCCATATTTCGTAAGAGTCATAATTAAAAACACTACTGACTTCAACAATAGCATCTACACCGTTATAAACTTCATTTATAACTAATACGTATGCGTTTTTTGAATCGTCATAAACAATATTTACAATTTCAAACCATCCTCCCGAAACAAAAACATAATTACCTAATTCACCCCAAGAAGGTAAACCACCGTTAAGAGTGTAGTCTCCTGTAACGGCTCCCGTATCGTAATCGTATTTATCTCCGCTTGTAAAGTAAATTCCTGTTTGAACTCCTAAACCTGCTAAATTATATTTTATAGCGTCTCTTCTGTCTTTTTGATTTGTGTTTTGTGATTTTTTAACCGTAGGTATCACCGTTTCCGTTCCGTCTACTTCAACAACTGTTGCAACTATATTTTCGTAATTTGTTTTTAACTGTGTAGTAATAACGTCACAATCTTGAAATAACTGCTCATAGCAATATAAATTTTGAGTATAACCTAGTTGATCGCTTAAAGTATTTTCGTCGTTTTTATAATTTCCACAAGAACCCCAATTAATATATTTTGCAAATCTTATTGAATTTGATTTGCTTGGTAAATCTGAATAAGGAAACCTTTGTCCAATACCTCCGTTTTCAAAAGCAGGAACGCTTAAAGAAATAGAAACTTTGCATCCTAATTGATCTCTAACGTAAACGGTGTAAGTTCCTTCTAATATACCTGTGTAAACATTTCCAGATTGCCAAACTGTATCATCTAAAGAATACTCTAAAGTTAATCCGTATTGATTTGAAACATTTATTGTTATTGTTGCTCCAGAAGGAGAGTTTACTAAATTAGTATTTATGTTTGCAGAAACCAATAAATCTGGCAATTGAATAATTTGATTTTTTTGATTTCCTTCTGCGTTTTCAACTATTAGGCTTTTGACTTGACCTCTTATATTTTCAATAATAAAAGGATTACTTGAGTTCACGACTTCTGCTCCGTAATTTATACGATATTTAGTTGCAAGTACATTTGTAGTTATATTAGATTTTACGTTGTTGCAAGGCGTAGTTCCTTGTGTGAAAGCAATCGTGTCAATATTTATTTCTATTGGGTCATCGGTATCTGTTATAGATACAGATATATCTGAACTAGAAACTCCATTTTCATCTACATTAATAATGCTTCCTGTTTGAAAATAAAATTTATTTGGATGTTCTACAGTTACTGTTGAGCCGTACCAAGTAGTAGTAAACAAACTAGAAGCACTGTAATCAGATTCAAAAGCCGCTCTATAATTTAAAACCGTAGTTACCAAATCCGTAGAAATAGCACTCTGATAAGAACCTGTTCTTACTCCTTGAAAAGTTTCCATTAGCCCGTTAAAACCTACAGAATTTTGTAATGCTAAAACGCTACCAGCATTTGGAGATACGTTAAAAAGTAATGTTATTTTGCTTGGCATAATTTAACTATTATATTTTTTCAATGTCCATTTCCCTGCTCCGTTTGGTGAAACTTTTTGAATATAACCTTGCTCTATAAGACCTTCTTCATTTTTAAATTCTACCAATCCATAAAAATTTGGAATTTCTTTCCCCAAAATTACGGTTTTTCCTTGAATATCTTGCAATAAATTATAATCAACCTCGTAATCGAACTCAATTATCATTCCGTTTGTTCTTGCTGTTTCCAATTTATCCCCTTGAATGTTACCGTTTTCAGCATATTCAGTTCCTCCAATATCTGGATATTTAGAAACATCTAATTTTGTTTTCATTCCGCTATTAGAAACAGAACTACCGTACCTAATATAATTTAAAGGATATTTTATTAATCCTGCTGCTATAACCCAACCATGTCTTAACAAAATATTAAAAGGAGATAGTCTTAAATTGTGAGCAGTTTGTGGACTAAAGACTCCCGTTGGTGCTTGACTAAAATCATCAGCCCATAACCTTTGGTTTAAAATAGTCCCACTTCCTTTTTTCATATCAATTAACCATGTAGAAGAATCATATTTTGTATCTTCCGTAGCATGATTTTCTCTAGGAAATCTTCTGCAAAATTCCATACCGTAAGAGTCTGCTCTTAATTTAGAAACCTCAGTATAAATTTCTTCAACCTTGTCTATTATTGTAGTGAATGTACTTTTAGTATTGTACTCGTCAAGACCAACAGCCTCTTCGTAATCCCCTCCTTTGGAATAGCCAATCTCTAAACCAGAATTAAAAACTTCTTTATCAACACTTCTCTTTTCGTTACTTACTTTTACGTAAACAAATTCGCCATTTACTACCTTGCCTAATCTTATTAAAACATTTCTATTATAAAAATACTCAAGTTCTTCAACTCTAAAAATCTCTTTAAATCCAATTGTCTCAATTCCTGCTCCTAAATTCCATACAGAAAAATAAGAACTATACATATCCTTGAAAGACATTGTCATTGACTTGTATCTATTTTCTTCGTTTATTTCAGCAACATCATCTTTACTAAATCCTCTAATCCAAAACCCGTGAGCCATTCCTATTCTTGAAACTGCTCCATCTTGAGGGTAATCTATATCTGTTCTCCCTAAAACATTACTTCTTAATAATCCTTTTTGATTTGTAAATAACTCTAAGTATCTCTCAAAAACTTCAAAAGGTAAATGTACATTGCTTACTGTTGGATTAAATGTGCTATCTTCATCAATCTGAATCCTAGCGTCTATATTAGTAAAGTCAACATCCATATCTCCATCGCCTCCAATAGCACTTCCAAAATTTGCTTCCCCGTACCATTGAAGAGAAAGACTTTGACCTTCCAATATTTGTATTGTTCTAGTAATATTTATAAAAACAGTATCTTGTATTACAGAACTATTACTTATTAAACTTGATGTTAAATTTTCTCTTTTTACAAAAAGATATTCAGTTCCTGTTCCGTAAGTAGCAAGGCGTAAATACATTGAAGCGTTGCTTAAATCGTCTATCTTATGTTCGGAAAGATTAAATGATACTTTTATTTTTACAGTAAGCGTTCTATCCCTATCTGCTATCCCGTAAAATATTTGTTCAACGTTTGCCGAAGCTTCTAAAGGGTCACCGGGATTTCCTGTTTTAAAACTTACATCTTTAGGTATACCATTAACTAAAACATCAGAAGCGTAAGTTATTGCAGCAGGAACACCTAACGAACCAAACCTTCTGTTTGTAGATGAAAAGTTTGCTCTAAAAACAAAAGAAGAACTTTCGTCTAGTTTAGTCTCCAAGAGTGACGCTAAATGAATATCTCTACCGTTTAAATTTACTCTATTTGGCTCTAAATAAGGGATTGTTAAGCCTTTTAAAGTGTCAGTCCTATCTATCTCTATTTTTTCATTCTCCCTAGCCTTAATCACTCTTAAAAGACCACTACTGATAAATTTAATAGATACTCCTTTATTTTCTTTTGAATAAGTAAGCATATCTAAAAAACCGCTATACGAAGTCTCCCAAATATCCGTTGTAGGGTTTCTCTCTTCTTTAATTAAAATTAGGTCTGCGTTCACCCCATAGTCATCCCAAATCTTTTCTATAAATTCAGCACCAGTATTAAAAAAAGAAAGATTGTTTGTCATTTGAGGAAAGATACCATGAAACGTTTTGTTACGTACAAACTCGTTATCATCCTCTTTCCATCCTCTAGGCTCTTGAACTGTTTGAGTCCCCGTAGGATTATGAGATAACTTATATCTTACTCTGTCTGTATAAATTACTTGTATTCTACTCATTAACTTAGGAATTTATTTTTCCACATTTGATGCGGAATATCTATTGATTGAGTTTTTACATTTAGATTAGATTTAGAGTCTCTAACCGCTTTTGTATTTTTAATCATTTCATCTAAAAGCCGTTGGTCTAATTCTCTTTGCGAGAACATCATGCCCTCTATGTTTTTTTGATTTAGACTAATACTTGCTAATAAAGTTGCAGAATAAATTCTATCTTCTAAATCATTAGGCTGCTCATTATTAAAATCTTCTATTGAAGGAAATATCTCTGTTCCTTTAGGGATGTTTACAAGAGTATCTTTTGCAGGAGTTAAAGATATTTTACCGTCTGGCGTTCTTATAACTTCTCGTTTTCCACCGTCTCCAACTATTGCTGCTCCATCATGATCCATAATACCCCCTTCTGCAAATTCTGGTAAAGGTTGAGCTGCTACTGCTGCAAGTTGAAATGCAGCTACTCCTGCAGCTAAAGGTATTTGAACGGCTCTATAAGCTGTACCTCCTACACCAAAAGTTACAGCATCAATAGCAGCAGCCGCTAAATTTATCGCAACTATGGTTTGAGCTAATTTAATACCTATATCTACAACAGCTAAAGCTTTATTAAATATGGCTTGTTTTTTAGCTTGTTTTCGCCTTTTTGCTTCAAGTTTTTGTAAATCCTCTTCTCTTTGTATGGCAAGTAATCTTGTTTGATTAGCGTCTCCTTCGGCAAAGGCAAAAAGAATAGCATATTTATCTTGCTCTCTTCTTATTTCTTCATCTATTCTCGCTATCTTTCTATCGTGTATAGCATTCCCTAAATCTCCAATAGCATCAGCGTACTTTTGAGCATTATCTAAAGCTAACTGATACTGTTCTGTTTCTGTTAATCCCTTTTCGATTTCCTCTTTAGTTTTTATAAGTTCACCCTTTAATCCTTTTAAGGAATAAGCAACTAAATCTATAAAATATTTATACGTATTCCAAGCAACACTACCGACTTCTGTTTCAGCTTGAAGTTCTGTTAAAAATTTTATCTGTTCAATAAAAGCATTTTCTGTATTACTTTTTATAGGTTCTTTTAAAACATCATTAGTCTTTTTTACACTTTTGAATAATTTATCGTAAGTAGAATCTGTTACTTTTAAAATAGAATTTAAAACTTCCCAAGCAACAGATGTTCTGTCTAATCCATTAAGTTGCTCTCTCAATGCTTTTGTGTTTTTATCCCATGCGTCTTTAGAGTTTGTTGTAATTTTTTCTATTGCTTCTCCAACTTCATCTATTATTGGTTCAATTTGTTCTTCTACTTTTAACATCTCTTTCAATGCTTCCATCTCACCTCTTAATGATGCTGCTGCTAACTCTCTTGCTCTTCCTAATGCTATTGTGGTTTCTAGTTGTTTTTTTCTAGCTTCAAGCGCTTGCTTAGAATCCTCTCCAGAGCCAAATCTATTTCCGTCCAATTTTACATCTACAACTCTTAAATCCTCTCTTAAAGAAGCAGCTCTTATTGCCTCATATTGAAATTCTTTTGTGTATTTTTTCTGCAACCTTAAAAGTTCAAAGTTTAAAAACTCTGTTTTTGTAATTTTATCAATTCCATTTTCCTCTAAAAGTTTCAATTCAGATGCATAAGTATCTTCTATCAAACCTAGTCTTTTGTCGTACCCAGCAGATTCAGCAACTCGCAAGTCCTTTGAAGCCCCTCTATTCATTTTTTCAATCTGAACGATTATTTCTGTAAAATCTTCAAAAAAACCTTTAAAGACATTAGATATTTTATTACCATCCTCTTCAATAGAAGAAACTAACTCAGTAAATGCGGTTGATAATCTTGATTGCGCTGCGGCTAAATTATCTATTAATTCAATAGATTCTATCCCGTAAGATTTTTCTAATTCCGCAGCAAAAGCAGGAAGGACATCTTTGGTGATAACCTCTCCTTTTTTTAGCATTTCATCTAACTTAGCAGTAGTAACTCCCATAGACTTAGCCATAATATCCATTGCACCCGGTAATCTTTCCCCTAACTGTCTACGAAGTTCCTCTGTTGTAATTTTACCTTTAGAAATCATTTGCTCCAATGCTAAGTAAATACCTTTAAGTTCGTCAGTCTTTAAACCAAGAACACCTGCTGCTTTAGTAACAGATGCAAAAATCTCTTGAGTTTGTTTTGAAGTTAAGTTGGCTTCTTTTGCAGCCGCTCTAAATTTAACATATCTATTAGTTACTGTAACTAAATCTGCTCCATATTTTCTAGCTATATCCGATAAAAATACTTGAGTTTGTCTTAATTCAAAAGAATCTTTTATTACTGTTTTCATTGAAAAAGAAATCGAGTTAAGCTCTTTTACAAGGTTAAATACGTCTTTTGCTAATTGAACTATTCCTTGCGCTCCAAACATCAAAGCAATATTACGTGCTAAATTTTGAAAAGAGGAAGTTACCTTTTTATTTACAGCTGCTAATTCTTTTGAAGCTTTTGCATTTTTTTTTGTAGCAGTAGTATTTTTTTTTGTACTTGGAACTAACTTGTTTTGAGATTGTATAAGTCTATTAGTTGCTATGATTAATTGATTAGTTCTTTGTATTTGCAAAGAAATATCTTTATTTCCCGATACACCACCTCCACCTTTAGCACTAGCTTTATTTACTTGAAGTATTTTTTTTCGCAACTTTTCAAGCTGATTAGTAGCTACTTGAATTTCGTTTATTGCTTTTTTCGATACTATTATATCAACTTGTCCATCACTCATAATATTATCTTTTATTTTTTATTTTATCAACTTCCTTTTTAGCCTGTACCGCCTTTTCTTCTGCTCTAATAATCATAGCGCACCACTCAATTAAAGGACAAGTATAAATATCAATACTTAAAGAAAGAGCTTCTTGTAATAATATCTTTTCTTTAACAATGTCAAATTTAGCGTTTTCTTCCGTAATTTTCTCTGGTTCTAAAATATCTTTATAAAGAGCTTTTCTTACTTTTACTTTTGTGCCAAAACCTTTTATCTTTATTTGCAACCATTCCAAGTATTCAATTCTAATTTCTTCGGTGTTAATTTCTTTTTCAAAAATATAAAATTCATAATCGGCAAAATACTCTACATATTCTTTAAAAAACTTATTATCTAACTCTATTTTAGTAAGAACATTGAATGCGCTAGTCATTCTAAATAGTTTAATTTCTAAATTACTTATTTCCTCTAACTTTCTATAATACTCAATGCTTTTAACGTCATTAGTGTATTCTATTCTGTCCGAAAATGTAGATTTATATTTTTCGGACAGCGTAATAAAATCTTCTTCTGAAACTTCAATATCTTTATTTGATCTAAACTTTTTATAGAACCAACGCATATCTCCAGTTTCAGCAATCTTGTAAAAATTATAAACCGGTATATCCTCAAACCCTAAATATGTTTTTAGTTTTGCCATTATTTTCTGATATGGTTTTTAAATGAAGTTTGTAACATTGGTTTTACTATATCGTTATTAATAATCTCTGCTCCTTTTTCAGACACTCCTAGCAATTTGTTTTTAATAATTTCACTTTTTTTCTCTCCAGAACCCATTCCTTTACTAAGAAACGTTATTTTATTATTTCTGTAAACTATGTACATTCCGTTTAAAAAAGCACCAGTCCAATCAAAATTAAAAGGTTGACCCGCTTCTTTGCTTTTATTTGGTTTTGGGTTTGATTTTGCAATTTCAGCAGTATTAGCGCTATAAAGTCCAACTAATCCATCTTGATTATCTAAACCTTTATCTAGGTTTATTTGGTTTATTTCAACAATTTGGTTGTTCTGTTTTTTTATAGCAGTAGCAGTTTCCTTCTCAACGTTAAACGTTCTTAGTTTTGCAAGATAATTATTTACGTTTACTGCCATTGATGTTGTATAAAAAAACTCCCCTCTATTAATAGAAGAGAGTTTTATTTGAATTAATAATTATTACTAAGCCGATACGACTTCGCTCAATACATTACTTCTGTAAAGTTCAGATGAAACAATTGCAACATCTTTGTTTACGGTAGAATCATATATATTTAACAAAATAGTCGATGCCGCTAAAGCAGTAATCGTTAGAGTGTAAAACCCGTCTCCGTTATCTACAAGCGTTGGAACTTCTGCAGCTCCATTAACCGTGTATTTAAAGTTTGTTGCTGCTAAGCCTGCGATTCCAGTATGCTTATCCGCAGCTAACAAAGCCTTAACTTTCAAGGTAGTGTCTCCACTAGCAGGAGGTACTGCTCCATTAACATCAGCGTAAGATAATAAAACTCCGTTAATTCCCGTAACGTCAGAGATAGGAAAAAGATTCGCAGATAAAATAACTGCGTAACTAAGGTCTATCTGTGTTCTATCCGTTAATTGGAAAGTAAACGATTTCTTTTCCGTCTCAGTAGCCGTTGCAGGCGTAGTGATAGCTGAAAGAGTTTGTCCTGCTGTGAATCCTGTAAATGCTCCGTCAGTATTTACGGCAAATTTCCAGTTTCCATTTACATCTCCAAGAACCCAATTAATATTACCGAAGCCAGTCAACTTAGACATTTGCTTGTAGAAATATTGACCAGCTTTCATAGTCAACATATACTTTGGTAATCCTTTCAAGGTTAATGCTTCAACTCCTAAAGGAGAAGTTTCCAATGTATCATCTGCGATACTTGGTTCAGAAGAGAATGCGTCCATCATTGGGATAACATCCCCACTTTGAACTAAGCCGTCAATGTAATCTTGCGTAATATCAGTAGAAGCAGGTATTACTACTCCTTTTTTGAATCCTAATGCGTGAATTACAAGACCGAACTCAATGTCACATCCTAAGTCTCCTGTGTTTATCGATTCGCCTCCACATCCTGCGGACATTGAAGCGATTGTGTTTATTACTGCCATTTTAATAGATTTTTAATAATTAAAGCGTCTACTTGTATTTTCTTGCCTTTGAACTCATCGCCTACTTTATAGACAACACCTGCAAAAGTGAATTGATATTTTGCGACCACTATTTTCTTTTTACTTTTTTTAATTGTCATAACTTATAGATTTTAAACATGCTATTTTTGATTTGAATCTAATTGTCATTGTTAGCCCTATTGCATCCCAAATATCAATCGTGCCGTTATTTTTACTTTCAGCAGAATAATTAGGAAGTTTTAATATTTCCCAAGAATCCTCTACTCTGTCCGTAATAGTAGAAGCAGTCAATCCATGAATTAGAAAATCTGTCAAAGGTTGTAAAACTAAATCGAAAGAAGTAACATATCTAACGTCATTAAACAAATCTTGTCTAGTTTCTCTAGTTGCAATTATAAAAGAGCACTCCTTAATTACTTCTTGACCATAACTGCCTTTATAAGCATCTGGAGAAGGGAGGAGCCAAATAAGAGGATAGGCAGAGCCTTTTTTCAACTGTACGTATCTATTCAATTCTTCTTCATCTCCCCAATGAAACTGCGGCTTAGCAAGTACATCTGGAGTTAATTGAATAGAAGGTATAGTATCTATAATCGCTCTTATCATGTGTTCAACTACAATCATATTCCGAAAGAATTTTTCATTCCATCATAAAACCTAAAATAATTAGTAAAGTCAGGAAATGACGTTATATCCAATTCATTAGAATCTGTCAAATATTGATGTAAAGAGACTTGAACATTATTACCACCATACCAATCATATCCAATAGCACCGCTACGGTTTGTTATAACCGTAGGGTACATACTGTTTTGATTGCCTTGGTACTGATCTATAAAACTATCCCGCGCTTTGATGTAATTTGGAGTAGCATCAACAATTGTTGCGTTTTTAGCTGTATTTTTAACAGTACCTACTGTGGCATAAGTTTCATTGTCGTTTCTCAAAAAATTACAAAAAACATAAAAAGAAATTACACTTTGTTTTGAGTGACCTTTTAAACCATCCCAACGCTTAACGTTTCCGCGATTGTCAGTATACGTTTTACCATCAACTAAATCTATCCATTTCTGAATAGATGGAGTTGGTAGTTCGGCTTGTAACTCATAATAAAGAGTAACCCCTAAAGCATTTAATAATAACTCACGCTCATACTTTTCAATAAAGAAATCTAAATCAGTCTGATTAGTTGGTGTTCCAACAGGACTAACATTTATATCTTTATTGTTAGGGATGTATAAAGCTCCCTTATTAAAATATGTATTGTCAATTATTGATGCCATTATTTATTGTTTTTTGCTTACTTTCTTATTATAAAGCTTTGCCGCCTTTTCTTTGATTAACCTACTTGCTAACTGCCCATCAAAAGATACAATATCTCCTTTTTTCTTTGTAGCAAAGTCTTTAATAAACTCAATTTTAACTTTCATATTCTAAGAATTAAATTATGCTGTTGCTAATGTTGTAAGCGCAGCAGAAATAGATGTAACTTTTAAAAATCCTCCAACATCTGCATTTCTAATTAAGAACGCTAAACGTGTTCTAACTTTCAATGTTTCCATGTCTTCCGTAAACTGAGCATTAACCATACCTCTTGATAAAGTAATACCTGCTCTTTCATAAATTCTAGCGTAACGGCTATCACCAATAACCATAGTGTTTGCTGCTATTGAGTTTTCTTCCAAAACAACCATTCCTGCAACTTCATTTCCGTCTCTTGAAGCAAATGGTGGAATTATGTAATTCTCATTTGCATCTTTTTTCAACTTCATTAAGTTAATATCTGTAATATTCATCAAACCAAAGTTTGGTGCGTATTTTGAACCACCACCAACTGTAATAGCTTCCGATACCTTTACAAATAAATCGTAAATACTAGCATCAGATATTCCACTAGCTACAGGAGTAAACGCTCCAACAGTAGCAACAATACCTTTAAGGTTAGGAGTTGTACCATTTCCGTTAATTATACCATCATTTCTTTTTATCTTAACGTTAGTATCTAAGAACATTCCTAATTCAGCAGCAAACATTGCGCTATCTTCAAAAAACTCTTCTCCTACTGGTAACGTGTCTCCAATTTTCTCAATAGGTAAAGTCTGAGTTACCCATTTAGCTGTAGACTCAGGAAAAACTGCTCCCTCTGCAATTGCAGCGGCTGCTCTTACTGTAGTTGCTGAATCCCAATCGTAATAACGAATAACTCCGTTAGTGTTACTGTCAGATACAGGAATCTTATTGAAAATATCATAAGCCGTTAGTTTAGCGTGAGCTAATTGACCAATACCTTCTAAATCTAAAGCATTCTGATTACCTGTAACATTTGCACGTAAAGTGTCAGCTTTTACTACAACCTCTTTAGAAGATAATCCTTTTGCAGCGGATTTTAAAGTCTCTAAATTTTTGTTGATTTGCTCAACAACAGTTTCTTCTTTTACTTGCTTTTCTTCAAGTTTACCTTTTAATTCTTCAATAACATCAGCCTGTGCTTTTGCAGCATTTTCCAGTTTTGTCATTTCTTCTTTTGACGCGCCTTGCTCTAAAGCACTATCAACTTCTTTTTGCTTTAATTCAAGAGCATTAAACCTTTTGTCTAAAGCCTCTTGAATTTCTTGATTTTTGTCCATCTTTTCTAATTTTGATGTTTAACTTAATTTAACTAATCGAAGTAAGTGACTTTAATCGGCTTACTTTTTTAAACAGTTTAAGTGATTTCTCGGCTTAACCGTTATTCTATTCCTAACCACGCTTTATAAGCGTTAGATGTCTTTTGTTCTTCTGTTAATTCTGGAATCTCAATATCTTTTGTATAAAGTATTGGTGTAATTGAATTACTTCCTTGTGTAACCATACTTGACTCGTTTACTATTTTTGCTTCTGAAACAATCCACATTATACTCATTTCATCTGCAAATTCTTTATTTGCTAATTCAGGATAATGTTTCTTCCATGTCTTAAATTCCTCAGCGTATTCTTCTTCTTCGCTATTAATAGCTAAAGAGATTTGAACGTACTGCATTGTTACCGAGTTTTGAACAGGTAACTGTTTATTTATAACTTTTAAAGCTGTATCATTTTCTATAGCTGTTTTATCTATATCAAATATTAAAGCCTGAGTAGATGATTCATAGTCATAACCTAGATTTTTAAAGGTCGTGTCAATAATAGATATTTGAACATCTTTAGGATAAGCAATAACATCTGCTATTTTTGTAGAATGATCTAAAGAATATCTTATTTTTCCGTTTTGCTCCTTTGCACTTTTTACAAAAAGACCTTTAACGTGATTATCTAAATGAGAATCTAAAAAATTAGTAGTATTAATTACAGGTCTAATAAATCCATTTTTTACCAAAATACTTTTTGATGTTGCTTGATTAAACAATCCGGCAGATAATTGACCTTTTTCAAAAGACTTATACACTATTGATTTTTTAAAAGCAATAATATCAGCTTTTTTTTCAAAAACAGCTTTAATCATTTCTTCTTTAGTATCAAAATCTTCATTTAAGTCTATTGATTTATAAACCATAATATTATTTTTTAATTAACTTTTTATTTTTAAATTCTTTATTCCGTTTCTCCACTATCTTCTGCAGTTGTTTCTTGTCCACTACTGCTTGATTGATTTTGTTCGTTTCCATTTACTATCATTTGAATTTCTTCTAATTTCATTGATTTATCAAAACCTGTCATGTCAAGAGCAATATCCTGTGGTATTCCTGTCCTTAATAAATCGTTTAATGCTTTCGCCTTTAAAATAATACCTTCATATCTTTCTTTAAGTATAAACTGCATTATTGGTAAGTGTTCGTAAGACCCAACTAATTTTAAATTAGTATCTTCAATCAATCCTTGCAATACAGCAGTAAAAGAATCTAATGTTGGCTGCATTTCATTCTGAACGTAAGAAACCATAGATTCCTTAAAATTATTATAAGTTGTTTTCTTAGCCTCCAATGAAATAATATCTTTAGGGATATGAAGTGCCGTATATATCAAGTTACCGTCAACTTTAACAGATTCATCTAAACCTAAGTCTCTTAACGCGATGTGTAGGGATTTGTGTGTTAAATTTGCTTTAGTGACGATACCTCGTTTTCTATTCCATCCTAAACCGTACCCGGTTTGGTATAAGTTTTCTGCTTTCTCCTTATCATCATCACTCATAGGAAAAGTATTAGAACCTGCTCCTCCAGTAATTAATTCTTTCCCATTGGTTTTTAGAATAATATTCTTAGCCAATAATGAATCTTGAGTATTTATTAATGTCTGTCTTAATCCGTCCAATCTGGATTTAACCTCGAAGAAATTACTTCCTCCTACTGTATTAGTTCCTCCTACTAGACTACTTCCTCTTGTTTGAGAAGAACCTGACAATTGAGATAACATATTTGGTAAATCATAGAAAAACATTAAGTCCTTAACTTTTATTTTTAGATTCTCTCCCTCTTCGTCATATATAATTTCTATATTCTTAATATCATTATCTGCGCTTCTATTCAACATTTTAGAATCATATCCGTCAGGCCATTTCATTAAATCAATATTCAATAAATAAAAAGCCTCAATATCTTTTGAGTCATCAAATCCTATTCTATGTTTTTTATACACTACAGCCTTACCTTGTGCTATTTGCATAAAATCTAGTGATTCTAAAAAGTCTGATTGTGTTTGGTAGAAGTTAGGAGAGTTCATTAATTCTATTAACCAATGATTTTTTCTCTCTTTTCCTGTATCTTTGTGAATAACCTTAAATTCCGCTTGGCTAAATAATTTAGCACGGAATAATAATGCAGGAGTTAGAATTGGATGGTTCTGAGAAATATCTAAATTAGTCTTCCCCTCCATACTCCAATCATTGTTTCCACCTTGCATATACCAATGATTTCCGCTTTTATCTCTCGTATATGTTAGGTTTCTAATCCAATTAGGTGTACTCCAAGCCATTTATATGGGATTTAAGTGTACGAAATTATAAAAAATATTCCACAAAACAACAATTATTTTTAATTAGTCTAAATAAAAATAATAATAAACAAAAAAAGACACCAAATAAATGGTGTCTAAACGTTATTAACTTAAAACTAAACCAGTGTGAAAACCTACTACAATTACACACAATTCCTCAACAATCATCAAATATAGTTATTGTATTTG